>Ga0208701_100004_pt1 | contig 128616 bp, 116 predicted proteins | sample DeeseametaMP1482_FD_184188 | JGI IMG/M metagenome (GOLD analysis project Ga0208701, IMG submission 184188) | Marine microbial communities from the Deep Pacific Ocean - MP1482 (SPAdes) | ecosystem: Environmental > Aquatic > Marine > Oceanic | place: South of Fiji, South Pacific Ocean | collected... | reverse complement strand
GTGGGGTCGGCGTGGCCGCCGATAGTAGCGAGAGACTTTTCGCACGCCACGATTCTCGGTCCGGCGACCGTACCGTCGTCGATAGCCTTCTTCAGAGCGAGGACGACGGAAAATCCGGGACTCGTGTCGCCCAGATCTCGGACCGTGGTGAAGCCTGCCTCCAGAGTCTTTCTAGCGTAGACCGTCGAACGCACGGCAAAGTCGGCCGACTCCCACTTAAACCGGTTTATGTAGGAATTGGGAGTGAATTCACCCGAGAGATGGACGTGGCAATCGATGAAACCGGGTAGGACCGTGGAATTCCGGAGGTCGATGACGTCTACGGAATTCGGCGGATCGGGATGGCCGGGAAGGATCCGGCTGATTCTGTCTTCCACCACCACGATCGTGGCAGCCGGAGACAATTCCGTCGACTGCCCGTCGAAATAGCGGCCGGCTTGCACCCACGTCTCGCCCCAAACCGGAAGACAGGAAAGACAGAGCCAGAAAAGGAGCTTAAGGGTCCTAAGCGTCTTCGAGAGCCACACCGCTGGACGTCCACCCGGGAGTCTGGAAAGTGCTCCGGCCGGGCTGTCCGACCGGCTTGCCATTGGCATTCAAAGGGATCACCGCCCAGAAATATTGGCCGGAGCTCAAGCCTTGGGCGCCGGGGGGGACGGAGAAACTTGTGGAATCGACACGACTACTGAAAAGAATATCTTCCATGCCTTCATCGCCGGTCACGTAAATAGCGTATGAATCGGCGCCCGGGATACCCGACCAATTGAAGGAGGGAGGTCCGGAAGCGGAATTCGCCTGCAGACCGGAGGGCGCCGAACCACTCATTTGGCGTGAGTTATCCAGCACTGTCAGCAGATCGTCGCGCTTGTTGTTGAACCCTCGGATGAGAGTCGGACTGGCCGGCTTCGGAATGGCGGTCACATCTTGGGAAGCGAGAAAGGAACTGAACTTAGGAAAACGTTCCACCACCAGGGTCCGCAAGGACGGGGCCGGATAGGAGAGGACACACATGCCTCCGCCGCCACCGCCGAACGAGGCGTAGTCTCCCGGCAGCATCGTCTGCTCTCTCCCGTCGTTGTCGGTCACGGTGACTTGCCCTTCGAAGAGCATGACCTCGGTCGTCTTGCCGTCTACCCCGATGAGCAGTTCGGTGCCTTCGATGCCGATGACACCTCCGGCTGTCTTGATCTGGATCGCTTCTTCTTGTTTGTCAAATTTGGCCCAGAATGTCCCCGAATCGATGCGAAGAGCGCTGCCGCTCTTCACGTTTTCTATACTTTCCAGGGTCACAATCTGGATACTGGAATTTCGGCCGATGCCGGCCCGACCTCCAATATTGAACTCCAGGACAGCTTGAGTCTGCTGGTCGGTGCGGAGCTTCTCTTGAAGGAAGGTCGCCATCCCCATGTAGGCTTGAAACCAAGAATTCGGACTAAGACGGTCAGCGTAAAGGCGAGGTCCGTCGATGTCGATGATCTTCCCCGCCCGCAACTTCTCCTGAGCACCCGCTCCTTGGGAAGTAAGAACCAGAAGGGAAGTCAAGAGTAAGAGTTTCTTATTTAGCTCAAGAGTCCATGGTTTCATCAGGGGTGCTTCTTTTCGCCCCGATGGACTCCTGGTAGTTTACAGACTTAGCTCGATACAATCGAATCTCGTGGGGAAGCCCTTTCGGCTGGACCAGGCCCAGATCGTCCACCTGGACTGCTCCGCGACTAGCAAGATAAGTCTCCTCGTCTAGGATCACCGGAGCGGAAAGCTCGTCGGAGAGACTCTGGACTTTGTGAGCTTTCCGCACCGTCTCTCCGACCACGGAATATTGAAGGTTGTCACCACCACCGAGTCGGCCGACCTCCACCTCTCCCGTGCACAGTCCGGCTCCCACATCAAAATCTTCTCGACTGGCAATCCCCCACTCTTTGCGGAGGACGTCGCAGATGCTCTGGAGTTCGAGAGCCGCTGCAGCCGCATCCGCCGCCGGATTAGGTCGCTTCCCGAAGACCCCGAAGACGACAATCTGCGCATCTCCCTGGTAGGTCAAAGCTTGACCTCCATAGCGATCATAACAGGCCACCGTCCGCTTATGGTATTCATTGAGAACATCCAGCATGGCCACCGCTGTCTTGCCCTCGGAGAGGGTGGTGTAGCCGCGGATATCGGTAAGAAGGATGGTGGCTACCTGCCGCCTGTCCCGGGCCTGCCGTTGCAAGAAGAGCTCTTCCGCCACTTCGACCGGGATCACCCTGCTTAACGCTTGGAAAGTAAAGATGTTCCGCCCCACCAGGACGCTAAAGGAGACCAGTACGATGGTCAGTAGGACGACCAGGAGCTGAAATAAGACAGACCAGTAGACAAAACTAACGACGTAAAAAACAATGGTGAACAGCACCAGACCGGCCAGTCTTAGAAAGTACTCCTCTGGTCGTCGATAACGAGTCAGGATGAAAAAAGTCAGGAGAGCAACCACCGCGATGGAAGCTTGGACCGCTCGTATCGATACCGGACGTATAAAATTGTCGTTGAGCAGACAGTCTAGAATTCGGGCGTGAACCTCTACTCCTTTGATTTTTCCCACCAGTGTCTCTACCCGGTCTACATCGTCGGCCAGACCGTCCGTTCTGGTTTGCCCAATCAGGATGTATTTACCGTCTAGCTCTTTGAAAATCGGATCTTGCGGATCGACCAGGCGGCGGAAAGAGACGATGGGATAGCTGCGTCCCTTCAAACCTGGCTCGTTGCCGGTGGCGGGCGGACCAAATCGAATACGGGCCAGAGCACTTCGGCCGTCCACCCTTGCCGGGATCGTCTCCTCACCCAGATAGACACTGTCTTCGCCCAATCCAAGCTTGTCCTTATCGTGAAGCAGAAGGGCCGCGGCCGCCGACGGATAGAGCGACCGCTTATCGGCCTCAACGGAGTCATGGCTGGCTGTTTCGGTACTGCACAGAAAGCCCCAGCGAGTCACGCCATCCTTGTCCGCGTGATTGTGGATCAGACCGATCTGCCCTCTCTCCTCCATAAGCGCCTCGTCCACAGCGGAAAAGAACCTTGGCTTCCTCAGTCGGTTGTTTCGATGGTCCCTCTCCAGTGTGCCGGCCAGCACGAGACGCGGCTCTTCGGCCACCATCCGGGCCAGGTATCTGTCACCCGCCGGGTCGTTTTCGCGGGTGGTCTTGAACAGGACATCGACGAAAACCCCTTCGCACTCGGTCTTTCTCAGGTTGTCGATAACCTCAGCGTAGACACCGCGGCTCCAGGGAAAGCCACCAAGCGCGGGGTCGTTTACCGATTCGGCATCTATTCCCACAAGCACAATCCTCTCGTCGGCCGGTCGCATCCCCGCAACGATGTGCATCCTGTCGGCGAGGGGATTTTCGACCTGGTCGAGGAGTCCATCTTGCCAGGGGAGATAGGCCGCGAAGAGGCCGACGGAGGCCAGGACTATATTGACCAGAAGACTATCCTGAGAGTGGCCGCGGTAGCTCAAGACCCCACCCGAAGGGGTCACGTCTTTTTCTTTCGTGCTGTTTCTCTTTTGCCAATCCGCATCCACCGAGGTGGCGTGAAAAACTTCCACCGGCGCGCTCTTTCCCTTCAGCTCGACCGGCGGCAACTCCGTCCCCGAAATCAAACCGTCCGCGAGTTGGAAGGTGGGCTTGGAAACAAGCACTCCGACTCCCTGTTTCATGGCCGCACCCATCAGTCGGGCGGCTGTGTTGGTGGTGTCTCCGATGGCCGCTATGTCTTGTTTTTGCTTGGCACCGAGGTGACCCAGAGCGATGGATCCGGTGCAGACTCCGACGCTGACTTTCAGAAGGTCGGGGTGGGCGGTCCAGCGCTTGGCGAGTTTGGCCACCTCACTTACGATCTCAAGCCCGGCGGAAGTGGCTTCGGCGGCGTGCTCGGTATCATCGTCGTAGCGCAAACCGAACCCCAACATCTGCGCGTCGCCCTGGTAGTCGAGCACCTTCCCGTGATAACGGCCGGCGATCTCTGCTAAGACTTCGTTGTACTCACGACGATACCTCAACAGATTTTCATCGTGATTTCGCTCCATCTCCATCAAAAACTTCGGCAGGTTGGTGAACACCATCGTGGCCTGAGACTCTTTACCCGAGAAGCCCGCATCCTCGGCCCCCCCGTAACTATCCAAGTAGTCCCTACTCTTAAGGAGGCCGGAAAGGACCATGAGCGCCGAGGCCCAGAAAACACCGCATAAAATGAAAAGGACTCTCAAGCGGATCCCGGCCGGAAAAAGAAGAAAGCTAACCGCCGTCGATAACGACAAGATCCACAGCGACACGAATGCCACGACGGTAGGTTTGCGACCGCTCATAGCGAGAACGTAGAATCCCACCAGGAGCAAATAGCACAGGATCGAGGGAAGCCACTCATTCTCGTTCGGGCTCCAACCTTCGTGCAACGTTTGGGCGATCATCAAGTGCACCTGACCCGCCGTGAAGTTGCCCGAGAAGGTCGGAATCTCGGCTGCCTGAGTGGCCGAGGTACGAGCACGCTCGATTAGGATCACCCGCCCTTGGAGATTGAGCTGTGCCGTGTCCCACCGCTCTCGGTCCGAGTCCTCTAAGAGAGTCGCGAATCGCTCGACTGGCTTGTCTCGCATGTTGCCCTCGCCGTAGGTCGACTCGGACTCTCGCGGCAGCAGGTAGAGGTTCCGCGCCGAGTCAAGAGACCAGTCGTCTGTCAACTCTTTCCAAAACTGAACGGCTTCGTGGACGGTCGGGAGCCTTCGCAGGACGCCGTCCGGGTCGGTCTGACTGCTCAAATCTTCCAAGTCACGTAGGAGAACCCGGGCACCTTCGGCGCTAGACTCGTCCACCACTGTCACGTTCTCCGGCAGTCTCGATTCGACCGAAGGGAAGTCCAAAAAAACCTCCGACCCAAGAATAACGGTTCTCCGAACGCCTTCCTTCTGCAGCCTCTCCAGCAACGCCAGGAGTTCTCCGTCTCCAAAACCGGCCTGCGTGGTCGTGTCCCGAACGGAAAGCAGTTGAACCTCACTATTTGAAAAGTCAGCTAGTTTGTCCCAGGCCGATATACGATAATCCCCAAGTTTGTACTCACCCTCCCTATAGTAGGGAGTCGCGCAAAAGAGCAAAGTGAGGACCGTGGTCGCCAGAAAAACTCTTAACGCCTCCTGAGTTCTCGGAGGCATGTTCTCAAGCCAGGCTTTCAATCTCGGGGAGGCCCCTCCACACCGCGAGCTTCCCACCCCTGGGTGGCGAAGTCCACGGCCTGAGATTCCGCCATTTTGACCCCTGATTTGTCGAGACTCTCGATCACGACGGTGTAGTTCCCGGGGTCCAACGTCCGGGCCGCGAGCGGGTACTGATAACGGCTCGCCTTAACCTCGTCTATCCAGACCGGACGACCGCCGTCCAAGATCTTGACCAGGTATCCATCCGCCGCCTCATCCGGCATCCACCAGATCTCCGGCAAACTTTCGCCTTCCACCTGGAGCCCGGAAAGCTCGCCATAAATGGGACGGTGACCGGCAGCTTCAAAGACGGTCTGGGCGGAGACGATCTCATTCGACTTTCCTTGGAACGGAGTCTCGTCCGCCTTCAGCGGCACCACGGAAAGGTAGTACTCTCGAGCGGCCTCCAGTTCAGGACCATAAGACGGATAACGAAAATCGGTCCCCTGCACCAGATCGAACCAAACGACATCTTCGGCTTCCTCGTCAGTGGAGATGGTCACGGCAAAGGAACGGCCCGGAGAGCCGGACCACGAGGCTGAGGGTCTGCCCCCGTCTTGTTCTAGTGCTCGAATCTCAAAACCGTCCTGGTTTCTTCGCGGGGGGCGGCGCCGGGTGGAATCTCTTCGAGGAGAGCGTCTCTGGTATGTCCCGCTATCCAGGATTCTGCCGGAGAGATGGTTATTTCTCCACTTTTGAAGCCCCCGGGTAAGGATGAGGTGTTGAAAACGCTTATCGACCCTACGAAGCTGATTGAAAGCAGCCAAACGCCTCTCTCGAAGCGAGAGCCCGGAGTCCGCATAACGACGGAATCGCTTCACACCTCGTCGAAAAGCGGCCTCCTCTCCACCGGTCACGACCTGCTCATCGTCTCCGCTTTCGATCCGAACCTGACCTTCCACCACCGTCAAAGAGGTCTCTCCGTCGTCTTCGGCCTCCACGAAGAATTCGGTCCCTTCGATCCCCATGACTCCACCGGCCGTCTTGATCTGAATCTCGTCTTGCTGCTTGTCAAACTTGGCCCAAAAAGTCCCCGACTTGACTTCCACGACTTTGACACTTTCGGTGCTAACGATCTCGACCTCGGTGCCCGGCGAAATGACCGCGCGTCCACCGATATTGAATTCAAGGGTCGCTGAAGTCTTCGGGTCGGCCTTAAGTCGTTCTCGGTGAAAGGTATCCATCTCCCTGTAACCCTGGTACCAACTGTTCTCCGTCATCCGATTGGTCATCAAGAGTGGACCGTCGATATCGATCACCCGACCCACTCGCAACATCGGTGAAGGGTCAGCCCAAGCCAGAAGAGTTAAGCACAGCAGAACGGCTGTCGGAAAGACTACCAACTTCTTCATATCCCTACATTCGTCCCCAATCCCAAGCTCCTTTTGAAATAAACCTTCTCATTCGCCGACTGTAACACTCAATTGTGAAAACTTTTGTGGGTACTTTCACATAACCTGGAGTGGAGTCGAGCCAGAAACGGCAGGACTAATTAAGGCTTTACGGAAACGCAGCCCGGGAATCCAGGTTTGTATCCCGGGGGATAGAAATCCCACACGATATGTACACTGAGTTGGAGGCATGATATGCGAGGACTTCCTCGAAAAGGACTAATTTCGGCCCTCTTTTTGGCCGCGATATTTGCACAGATTTTACCGGCCGCGGCGGCACCCGAAGGGGACCCTGTCGCGCGAGTGATCAAGATTTCCGAAGGCGGGCGCTTGGACTACTCTCGCGAAGAGGGCAAGTGGTACCAGGCTTATTTGGAGATGAAGGACTACAAGAACGACCAGCTCCGAACCAACGCCAACACCTTCGGCTCGATCGAGTTTTATACCGGTGGCCAAATCGGGATCAACAAAGGCTCGACCGTGGAGATCACCTCCGACGATACGGCCAATATCATCAACCTCAAGGGCGGCGGTCTTTGGGGCAAGATGGCCAAGCAGAAAGAGAAACCGGTGAAAATCCGGACCTCCAGCGGCGTCATGGGAATTCGTGGAACTGAGTTCGTCATCACCGACGGAGAAGACGGCACCGAGGTCTCCGTGCTGGAGGGCGTTGTGGAAGCGACTCCCGAGGGCGGAGAAACAGTGACCCTGAACGCTGGAGACTCCACCACCCTGAAGCTCAAGCAGGTACCCGTTGTCAACCAATCGGACCCCGAGGATCTACGCGAAGAGATTTTAGACTCCCAAGAGTGGCAAGACTTCAATGAAGCCCTGCGTTGGGCTCGCACCATCGACGCCTACGTACCCGGAGTCGGCTTCAGCAGAGAACTCTACTGGGCCGGACGTGGCGTGCAGCTTGTGACCAACCCATCCGAGGCCGTCAAACAAGAAGCGGCAAGCCAGATTAACAGTCGAGTTGGATTTGGCGTCGGCAGCGCGATTATGAATAGCGGAAGCAAAAACAAGGATGCGGACTTCCCTTCAAACCTCAGACCTGACAGCCAGGCCGAGGGTGGCGGCTCCGTCTCGGCCTCCGACGTTAGCTTTAGCTGGGATAAACTCAAAGGCGCCAAGAAGTATTTCGTGATGGTCGGACGAGACGAGGAGATGGACGAGCTGGTTTGGACTCGACAAACCCGCGACGACGAAACTTCGGTCAGCTATCCCCCCGACGCGGCTCCGCTAGCCCCCGGTAAGTACTACTGGCGAGTCATCGGCTTAGACAAAGACGGCGAGCCGGTCAAGAAGGCAGCCCAGACCTGGGTGGAAGTGGAATAAGCCTTCTCGAATCAAAACTAGGGCTTCGGCCCTTTTTTTGATTCAGGCTCGTAACCGCGGTGAGTTTTCGCTACAAACTCATACTCTTCTCAACGCTCTTCAGTGTGCTGTTAGCCTTCGTATTGCCCATCTCGATCTCTACGGAGCTTGCCACTTACGATGCCCGACTACGCCAAGTACGCGCCATCCGCGGCAACCACACCCCATCCAAGGCGTCCCAACTCCTGGGGCTCACGGAGACGACAAGAACGAAAATCCCCGACTGGGGCATCAATGAAGAGCGAGAAACCTATCGACAGGTAGAGGAGATCGCCGGGAGTCTTTGGGTCGATCCTCATCTCGGATGGAGCTTCGTGCCGGAGGAGGTCCGGGCCGAACGGTTGTCCTTTCAGCCGGACTCCGACGGCTACGTACGGAGAGTGGAGCTAGCCGACGAAACAAGCATCTCCCCCGCACTGAGGCTGTATGCCGGGCTAAAAGGCATCCCAACAGAGAGCATCGAGGTGGGCGATTCGACGGTCAAGGTCGGCCAGGAAACACTCCCCCGCCTACTCCCAGTCGACTTCCCCTCCAACGACAATAACCACCTGGAGCCTCCTTCGCTCCACATCCTCTTCGACGACCAGGGTGGCGCCCAGAAATCCAGCCGAGAGCTGACCCTGGCGCGTTTGAGCGGCAACGCCGTGTTGCTGGTCAACCATACTCAGGAAGCTCGTTCCCGCACCAATACACCCATCGGAGACCTGGAAGGTCACCAGATCACCTATTCCGCCCTGGACACCCTCCTGTCCGGATGGCGACTCCACGACACTCCTCCGGCCCTCTCCGTCGTGATCGCAATTCTCCTGTGCGCGGCGCACTGCTGGTGGGCGGTTCGTTCGGGTAGCTTTCCCGTGACCATCCTGAGTTGGGCCGTCTTTTCAGGTCTGTACTGGCTCCTGGCCGTCAGACTGTTTGCTCTCGGATATTCCATTCCCGTGGTACCGGTGATCGGCAGCAGTCTGATCGCCGTCAGTATCGTCGCGATATTCCTACAACTGCGTGCTTTTCAGCTGATGAAGCAGTTTGTGGGTGAGGGTCGAGCCGGTGACGCAGCCCGCGGAGAGCTGGACTTGGGCGGCCAGGAGCGAACCGTGACGATCCTCTTTACCAACCTTCCCAAGGCTATTCAGGCTCTCGAACAAGTTGACCCGGAAGAATCGATCCGCGCTCGAAACCGATACGGAAAGACCCTCACCAAGGGGGTTCGACACAACCAGGGGCGCGTTCTAGACTACCAGGGCGACTTTCAGATGGCAGGTTTTTGCGTGGAGAAAGTGGACCCAAACCACGCTGTCAACGCGGTGAAAGCCGGTCTCGAACTATGCCGCACCTTGAAAGAACAATATCCGGATGAGAAGATTCACTGTGGCGTCTGTACCGGACCGGCGGCCGTCGGATACGTGGGGGCCCCCAGCTCCAAGGAACTCGCAGCCATCGGCGACACGACCAACGTCGCCGCTCGCTTGCTGGGAGCCGCTATGAAGCAGGACGTGCCGCTCTTAATCGCCGCCACGACCTACGAACTCTGCTCCGAGCAGGTCCTAGCGAAAAAGCTTCCCGCCGTGTCTCTGAAAGGGAAGACAAACGTGGTCGAGGTCTTTTCCGTGGAGGCCGTTCGTGAATAGGTACTGGCCGGTCGTGGCAGCCTTGCTCGGCTGCATGGTGGTGATGTTCGGCTTCGATCCCTACCGAAACAGGGTCGAGCACGCTACCTACAATTTTCGCCAGGAGATGTTTCCCGCCACCCTCTCCGATCGAGTTGTGATCGGTGGAATAGATGAAAAAAGCGCCGAGCTTTTCGGACCGTTTCCGTGGGACCGTACCATCCACGGCATGCTGATGGGCGACCTGGCCGAACGAGGCGCGAAATCGGTCTTTTTCGACCTTATATTTGACGTAGAGAAGCCGGAAGACACCGAATTCTCAGCTCCTATGGCCAAAGGACTCACAATTCTCGCCGCTCCGGTGGAAGACAGCGGCTCCGGTTTGGCGGCACCGGCTCTTTCTCCACCCTTGGCCGAGAAAGCCGACCTGGGTGTCATCAACAAGTCTGAAGATGCGGACGAAACGATTCGCTATAGCTGGCTCGCCATATCCGTGGGCCTTCCGAGTTGGCCCCGCAGGCCGGTCTTGTCTCCCGCCCTGCTGGGCTATCTGAGCGACCGGGGAATCCCGCCGGAAGAGGTCTCCTTTCTGGTCAACGACCTGCCTCTTGATTCGGTGATGCCCAACATCAACGACTTTCCCCTGGTCTGGACGCGCGGCGAAATCATCGCCGGCGACACTTCCATCCCATGCCAGGTCAGCATCGATGCCGATAGCGACGCCGTGATTTTTCTCCTTCCCATTCTTTACGCACCGCCTCAAACGGTCGGCGCCAAAAGCGCTCCCAACGTCGTCAGCTATGTCGATCTTCCGGAGCAGGAGGTCAGGGACAAGTTTGTCTGGATCGGAGAAGCATCGAAGGAGAATATCGATATCGTTCAGGCACCGACCGGTGAAATGAAAGGTGTCGAAGCCCACGCCAATGCTCTCAACGCTTTGCTCTCCGGAGACTACCTCAAACAGACCCGCTACCCAACGCTGCTCTACCTGGTATTGGCTGCCTTCCTATGGGCCACTCTACGCCGCAAGCACCGCGGAGCTAGCATTCTCTTCCGATGCGCGGTCGGCGGCGCTATCTACTTCGTAATCAATCTGTTCGCCTACACCCAGGGCCTCTGGCTGCCGCTTGCCATGCCCCTACTTCAGATATTCGTCACCGGGTTGATACTCATTATTCTGAGATCGGAAGTCGCTCGCCAGACCTTCGCCAGCCTTACGACCAAAGAAGCCGCCCAAGAGATGTTGGTCTCCGACAGCGGCGACGAACTCGAGGCCACCACCGTCAACGCCACCATCATCGTCAGCGATATCCGAGGCTACACCACTCTCTCGGAAACTCGCACTCCGGTCCAGATGGTGGAACTCCTCAACCAATATCACACTGAAACGGTCGCCATCTACGAACGCTACGGCGGCCGCGCCCTCACCTACCAGGGCGACGCCCAACTCATCGTCTTCGGCTACCCAAACAAGATCAAGAACGCCGCCAAAGCCTCGGTCCAAGCCGCCGCAGGTCTACAAGAAGCCGTGATCAAGCTCCGCAAACTCTGGAACGTCAGCGACGACACCTTCTCCGTCGGCGCCGCCTGCTGCACCGGCAGCGTCGCCATCGGTCGCCTCGGCGCCAAAGGCCAACAGATCCAATACACCGTCATCGGCGACCCCGTCCGCCGCGCCCACAAGATCCAATCCCTCAGCGGCGAACTCGACAGCCCCGTTCTCATGGACCCCGAAACGGCCGCTCAGATCGGCAGCGAGTTGGCGCTGGAGAGTCTGGGAGTGATCGAGGTGCCGGGGCTGGATAAGCCTCTGGAGTTGCACCGGCCTCGGTAGGCGGAATGGGCAAATCGCTTGGGTTCGTTGGGTAGGCCCTTTATCAGACTTTGTTAAGGGCAATCCGCTACCCTAACCCCATGCCAATAACTTTCATTCCAAAGAATCGGATACCCAGCGGCGGTGCCGGTTGGCTCCCCAAGCGCGAAGACAACCCGAAGAACGAGCAGCCCAGCGCGCCCAACGACAGTTTCTTGCCTACCCTAAAAAAACCCGAAGAGCCCACAAGAGCTAACGGCGAAACCAGGGCCGAAACAGCAACCTTATCGCTGAGTTCCCTAAACGCGGCCCAACAGGCCGCTCTGGACCAATTGCCCCCCGTAGTAGCCGGCGCTCTTCACCACGTCTGGGATGTGCTCGGCGCCGATAGCGCTCGGGCTCAGCTTCTGGAGCTTTTGGAAAAGAATACTTTGACCCAAGCCGACCAGGGACAGACGGTGGCCGAATCTCTGCAAAAAATGACCGCCAAACCGAGAGGACAAGGCATTGACGCCGAGAGCCTGACTCGGCAGTCGGTGGCTTTGCTGGCACAGCCCAACCAGTTCACAAATCAGGGAATCAACACCTACACTTGTGGGGCCGCCAATCTTCAGTTCGAGATGGCGGAAAATCCGGCGCGGCTGGCCCGATTCATCGAAGATATCACCGATGGTGACGGGCAGATGACCTTCGCCCAAGGGGAAACTTTCGTTCGGCCGCAAGGGGCCGAACTCGAGGACAATAGTGGCCGCAATTCCCTCAACCGAATCGTACAGAGCACCCTGATGAACTTCGCCGGGTCCGCGAGAGGGCCGTACGATCCTTCCACCGATACCTTTGCCGATGGAGAACATGGCTTAAAAATGCTGGAAGTTGCCCGCACGGCTGCTTTGCTCGAGGGCGAACCCAAAGTGATCGTCCATCACAATAGCGATAGCAGCAAAGAGTTTCATCGCATTATGAAATCGACCGAACCGGGCGAAACCTTTCAGGTAGGGGTCTCCTGGAACGACCAGGACCACCTGCTTGTTTTCACCGGTCAGGAGAACGGCGATGCTCATTTCTTCAACGCTCAGGACAGTACCACCGGAAGCATGCCCATGGACAACTTTCTGTTCAAGACACAGTTCGCCGTCTTCGGGGCCGACAAAATCGAAGGAGCCGACCTCCCTCAAGACTCGGTCTTCCGCCCGTAGGTCACGACCAGAAAGTTTCCTTAAAGAAAACCTCAATCGGAAAAATTTGCACATAAGTCACAACAGTGTTATATTGGCGGAGTAAGGAGATTAATCATATGGGAATTGTACTGTTCTTAGCTCTACTTCTTGCTGCCGCGATAGCTTTCAACCTCATTTCTTTCGTTGTCAGCTGCCTGCTCATCGCATTCAAGGTGTTCGTAGTCGGTGTCGTCGGATATCTGCTATGGAAATGCTTCAAGACTTTTGTGAGAGCCGCCGGCTAACCCGAGAGTCCACATAGAATTCAATAGGCCCGCCCTCAAGGCGGGCTTTTCACATGGCCGACCTACGGGGAGCCCGTTGCCTCCTACGCTGAGGCAACGAGGTTGGTCGTACCTTCTTTCGGATCGTACATAATCTTGGCTTTGCCGGTTTTGAGCTTCTCTACTAGCTCGTCGATCCGTTCGTCTAGGGAGAGTTCGGAATCGAAACCCCCTCGAGTGGCATACTCTTCCAACACGCCCCGCAGCGCCTCCTGAGACAACTCACGAAAAGGTATTTCCAACATGTTGGCTCGACTTCAACATCCTGAAATCGCAGCCTGCATACCCGGGCATGCAATCGATTATCCCCTTGGCCCCCCAGCCCCCGAACGCCCCCGCTCTAAAGGTTATTCTTTTTCGGGCCCTAATTTTCGGAGGATGAACCGCGCTCAGATATTGTGGATGCAGAGCTGGATCGCCCTGACAGGCGCCGTTCTTTGGTATCTGCCGCCGGCGCCGACTCATTCCAACTACGTGGTCCCGCTGTCCCTAGCCTGGGCTTTATTCTGTCTCCTCGCCATCTGGCTCGAGGGACTGGAAACCTGGGCCCACCGACTGTCCGCCTTCTTCGGCTTTTTACTCTGCACAATCGAGGGCATCCTCGGCCTCTTGGGGCTGACCGATCGACCGGTCCTGCTCCTGGTGATGGCGTTGCTCCACGGCTGTACGTTCTTTCTCTCGGTGGTCGGTCGTTATCTCTCCCGCGCACGAACCCGGCGAAGGCCGAGCCTGGACGTCTTGGCGGCGCAAGCTTTGGAAGAAATCAGGCAAGAGGCCAAATCAGAAAAGAACGAGGCCGACGAGTCTAGCCTTTAGGGGCGTAAGAACCCACGACACTTCCCTCGACCAGTTCGGAAAACCGCAGGGAATCGGTCTGAGAGGACCCATCGGCAAGGTCCGTCACCGTCATCTCTTCGGTCTGAAGGTCGACGGCGTATTCTTTGCTCGCCACTTCGGAGTACGCCCGTTCGTCCTTTTTGATATCCACCCACTGGAAAACCAGCACCTGGGTTCTGGTGTCGTGAGGGATCGTCCGAGCATATCTCATCAACTTCTTGGTGAAGAGCGGCGAATTACTCGGGAAGTACTTGAGAGTCGTGAAGATGGACACGAAGCAGACGAACTCACAGACGTGACAGTAGCGGATACCTTTGGCCGGCGAGTACTCCTCCGGCTTGGAATAAAGAGTCCGCTCCCCGGTCACTCTGTCTTCGATAAACGCTTTCACAAAGAAGTTGGTGTTGTCGATAGTGAAGACTCGCCAGATGATGATGCCCCACAGATTTGTCCATCTGTCTTGGAAGGCTTGCCACTTTTCGGGGAGTCTCTTCTTACCGTAGAAGTTGTAGTAGGTGCCGAATTTCATCACCGGGAGCAGCACGAGGTAGGTAGCCAGAAAGGCCATCAGAAGGAGGTTCAATATCGTGAATCCGGGATGAGCAGCGGCTGTGGCTGAGCCGACTTGAGGCAGCAAACCGTCCACCCACCCGCCGGGTGCGCAGTAAAGAAAGCAGCAAACAATGACCGTGTGGCACAAAAACCCGAGCTTGATGTTGCAGAAGATGAAGATGAAAGAGAACGCCATCAGCAGCCCACCGGCCTCCGCAGTGGGTGCGTATAGCATCATCCCTCCGAAGATGAGTTCGCCCAGGTAAGCGCAGTGATTCAGAAACTTGAAGATGATGTGGTTGGGCGGCAGAGTCTTGTAGTGCTCTCGCAGCCTCCCCCACCAGGGGTTGACCATGCCCCGTTCCATGCCGTTGTTCTGTGGATATCCGGAAAACAGCTTGTATTGTCCGGCGCAAAGCATAATCACCGCGAAGTCCACCTTGAAAGTCAGGATGGCCAGAGCTCTCAGATAGCCCGAGGGGTCGTAAAAACGAGTGTATTCGAGAAAGAAGACAAGAGCCGCCAGCCAGTACAGCATAAAGCCCGGAGCCCCCATCCCGCGGCTTATGCTGCGCCAGCGAAGCGAGATGAAGCAGAAGCGACAGCTCAACAGACAGACGAGTGAGGCGAGCACCGTGTGCCGGTCCACCAGAAGCCAGCAAGCCGCGGCGATCCAGGCGGCAAGGAAAACCACTCTCCCGAGCGGGCTGAAAACAATATTCAGAAGCTTCTCGTCGTCGGCATAGCCTCCGTACTTTTCGCTCCCGAAGAAACGGCGGGCACTGGGCAAACTCAGCAAAAGCATACCCAGCATGCAAACGGCAAAACCCGAACGTATCAGGGCCTGAACGGACCAGGAAAGGGAGAGATATTCAGTCATGCGCCCGCCTTCCAGGCCGGCTTGCGAGAACCTCTAGAAGGGGCTCTTAGGAGCCTTTGCTGCCGTAAAGACGGACCCACTCCCGGCGCACGATGCGAGTAAGCAGAGGCCGGCGAAGCATGGCGTAAGCCCCCACGTATAGCTCCGTAGCCAGTTGATACCAGTGGTCACGATGACCCAAGAACCAGGTCAGGTCGCGAGCCAGCGCCAGAGCGGCTCCCGGCGCCTCCACTTTCAGAGCGCCCACGCCCGCCTGACGAACTTTACCCGGGTCCCTTCCCTCGATGAGGATGGAACGCATCTCCCCGTTGAGAAGCGCCAACGGCGTGTTCTCTTCAGGAACCACAACCCCGAAACGGTCGGCGGTCTCGTAAAAGACCTGGGATCGCCGGCTTTCTCTGACCGCCTCCGGATCGTAGGAGTTGCTGCCACGGGAAACCCCCAGTTCGTCGAGCGCATCGAGATGAGCACCCAGCCACCTGAAGAGCTCCTGCTCGTCACGGGCGACCACGCCGCAGCGCTTCGGGTGCTCGGGCACACAAACAGCGTAAGTGGTGTTCGGCTCTCCTTCCAGCGAAGGATGGTCTACCAGCAAGCCTACGTAGATGTCAGGTCTGGACCGCCTCACCGCAAAGGGGAAGAACTCAGGTGGCATCTGGGGACAACGAAGGGACTGAGCCGAGCTTCCTCCCATAAAACCGTAGAGTGGACCACCCAGCTCCAGGCCAAATTTGTCCAGGCCCTTGTGGGGCTCATCGGGCGAACGAGCGTGAGCGGCTTTGATTGCCTTTAAGAAGCCCTCGGATACCACAAAGCCGAAAGCTTCCGAGAGGGTCTCCACCGATACTTCCATGTCCATACCGTTCAACATTCTCCAAGAAAACGCGAACGCCTGGGTCCGGAAAGGAAGCCCTGGCTAGACCGAAAGACCGGATTCCTTGCTGTCAGTCAAAGACGGGGAGGCGCTCAAAAACCTTAACGCCCTCGCGATCGGGGACGAGCCTGGCCAGATAAACCTGGCCGCTTTGATTCTCTACCTGGGAGTCGAAAGCTCCCTCTTTCACCCTCTCACGAGCCATAAGGTCTTGGACGAGAAGGTCGGCGTCGGCCCGCTCTTCCTCTCCTACCGGTGTGTGATAGTGGCTTACCAATTTGCCATCGGCATCGAACGTTGCGGCCAGTCCGCTTCGGAGCTCCACCTCGATCTGGTCGCCCTCATGGTTTAGCCCGATCGGCTGATGGCGCTCGGGTCTGGTGTAGAGATAGACGGTCCGACCGTCCTCGAGTTTGGTCGGCTCCCCTTCAATCGAGTAGCCCTCCGGCAAATCCAACTCTTTGGAAAGAGACTTCAAAACCGTCTCAGGTTTGCCGTCACCCATCACGATATTCGGCCCGGAATTGGTCCGCAGTTTGTCCACGGTCTGCTCGTCCAGGAGGTCTCGGTCCACCATCACCGCCGCCAGGCGGTCGAAGGTGGCCAAATCGCCACTCTGAGCGGCTGTTTTGAGCATGGCTTCGGAAACAACCTTAAACTTGATTCCGGTCGGAGGAAGTTCATTGAGGGCTTTGCCCCAAACATTCCCGAGTTTGTCCGTCGCCGTTTTCAGGGCATCCACCGGCTGGGCCCCACCGTTCTTCTCTCCGTCGTAAAGCGCGGTCAGCATGCGATAGAACGCCCCACTCCAGACACGACTGAAAGAGTGGAACTCCCGCGTCAGGACGTTTTCGGGGACCGTGGGCGGGTAGTCGTCATCCGGAAGCAGTTTGGGATCGATGTACTTGAATTCGTTCAGAGCGGTCCGATAGTACTGACGGTCGTCGTTGTTCGGGTCCTTATCTTCTTTGTTGAAGCCGGAGCCGAACTCTTCAGCCATCCGGGAGACAAGACTGGGGTTGCGGAGGTCCCCGCCGTTTTGCTCCAGGGCTTTGGCGATGTTGGACTCTTGCTGCAAGGCGTGAAGCAGGGCCGAGCAGTCGCCGAAAGCTTCGTGAAAAGCACCGGCTTCTCCGGAGTAACCGGCTCGAGGTCTTAATCCGTCCCACACGGCGTGACCGATCTCGTGTGCGATCACGTCGGCCGACTGGGCCGTGGTCACGCGCTTGCCCAGACTCGGGCTGTTCCACTCGAAAAAGTTGATGGAGCGATCCCAGCGACTGAAATAGGCGGTCTTGCCCTCACCTTTGTGAGGTATCACCCGCAAGGGGCCGCTAAACGACCAGCGAGCCGGCGTCCCCAAATACCGATCGTACATCATCAGTGTGTTGGCCACGATGCCGTGGGCGTTGGCCTGATCGAACTGGGGAGTACCGATTTCGTAGTTGTAGTTGCCGTCGGGGTCGGCGATGGCGATGGGGGCCGGGTCTTGAGTCTTGAGACGTTCGGAAGAGAGTCGATCTCCCACCAACTCCTTGGGAAGTTCGATAATTTCCGGTTGGCCAACCAGGGGGTCCTGGGGATAGACCTTCACTCGCACGGTGGCTTCAAAGTCGTCCTTCGGGACCGATGGAGCGGCCGTAGTTTGGACCGAGTCTTGTTGCAGGATGGGAGCGGTAGGTCTTTTCGGGGCAGCGGCGGGCTGCACACTTTTGGCGGGATCAATCATCATTCGGGAAGGTTCCATACCGACCGGCCATGGCCTTTCCTCGACATGTTAAGTTTTCGCCTTCCGGTTTAGGCGAGGCCGGTTGACCCGAACCCGCCCCGCCCGGTCATTTCGACCTGCCCCGCTTCCAATCGAACCGGATAGACGGGAGCGAATGTCATCTGAGCGATCCGGTCGCCGGCCTCGACGACGAAATCAGCCCCGCTGAAGTTGTGAAGGATCACTTTCACCTCCTTGCGATAGAGGTGGTCGATCGTGCCGAGGTGAGCCAATATCCCTTTAACGGCCAGCCCACTTCGTCCGCGAATCAGGGCCTCCCAGCCTTCTTCGAGCTGCATGCTCCAACCCAAGGGCACCATCCCGGTAGCACCGTTGGCGATGCTCAGTCCGACGGAGGCCCGCAGGTCGAAGCATGCGTCCGTCTCGTGAGCACGCGAAGGAAGCTGAGCTTGCGGATGAAGTTTTTCAATGATGACGTGAAGATTGGGAAGTTCGAGCATGGAGCTATCCTATGAACGAACAGCAGCCGAAGTCCTTCCACACCTGCTCGAAAGAGGAGTCCCTAGCCTCCACCACCAAGGAAATCGAATGAGTGACCGACCCACTATTTTGATTTCCGGCGCCAGCCGAGGACTCGGTGCCGAGACCGCCCTGGCCGCCGCGCAGCTTGGTGCCAACCTGATACTGACAGCCCGTAGCCAGGATGGCCTGGAGAACACAGCGGGCAAGATTCGGGAGGCCGAATACCCGGTCGAGGTGACTCTCCTCGCAGGCGATCTTTCGAACGGTGCCTTCTGTTCAGACTTGACCAGGAAGGTCACCGAGGCGGGTCCACTCCACGGCGTTGTGCTGAATGCGGCGCAGATCGAGCCGATCGGTATGGTGGAGGATTTGGATGAAGAGGAGTGGCTCCGATGCGTCCAGCTCAACCTCGGCTCCCCGTTTTTGGTGGCCAAGCGCCTTCTGCCCGCTCTCTCACAAACTCAAGGCCGGCTCATCACCGTGGGCACAGGCGCCGCCACTCAGCCTATTCCTAGTTGGAGCGCCTACTGCGCCAGCAAAGCGGCTCTGCTCATGCTGATGCGGGTCATCGCTGTGGAGAAGCCCGAAATCACTTCGTTCAGCTTTGCTCCCGGTGTGGTCAACACAGCCATGCAACAGAATATTCGAGACCGCAAAGAGATGATGCCGGCCCAGCTCGCCGAGTATTTTTCCGAGCTTCACAAGAGCGGCCAGCTCGAGCCGCCCGAGGTGCCCGGACGGGCTCTAGCCTGGTGTGCCCTTAACGCGCCCCCGGAATGGACCGGCCAGGAGGTCGTCTACTCCGACCCGGGCCTCGTGACCCAGGTTCGCGCGGCCTTTGGAGCTTAGGACCCGAGCAGAAATTATCTATACAGCCAGGGCCCTTAGGTCGCCCCAACCAGACAGCTACAAAATAAAGAAAGCCCCGCGTGGGTTCGCGGGGCTAAAGTAGGGGCTTTGTTCTTTTGCGTCTTCTCTACAACTACTGAGAGGTTTAGAACTCTAAACTTTGTTCCGTTGTAGACTATCGAACATGCTTGGGATTCTCTTGTAAAAACCTGCTAGGGTGCATCTAGAATTTCTAGCTGTCCAAATCGACAAACAGCTCTTCTCGGTGAAGCCGTTTCACCGCCTCTAAAAAGTGCTCCTCATCCCCGGGTTCTAGCTTGTCCCAGGTATGGCCCATCAAGTTGTCGCTGTCCCCCAGGGGGATGGGTACCCACAGCGGCTGTTCGAAATAAGTCTTCAACTTCTCTCGGAGAGTGCGGTCACGCACGTTGAGTACGAGCTTGTCGTCCCATTCCAGGCTTCCCAGTGGAAACTCGCTTCGCTTTCTCCCCTTGGGGCTCCGTTTGTATCCGTAAATCATCATGTCGAAAACCTGCCGAAGAGATATTGCAAATAATCATGCATCGAGCGGTCGAAGTCGTAGAGGTCCTGGTGGGTCCAGATCGGTTCGTCGCAGTCGTCGCGCCCCAGATAGATCGCCACCGACCGAGCGAAGTATCTGACAGGGTCGGTGGCCGCCAGTTCATCCACGAAATCAGCACCGTTGTAGCCACTGGCTGAGGACTCGAAACAAGCCACCACCGCGGCGGCCTTGCGGCTACTGAAATCGTCTCCTCCCTGGGCGTGATCCAGAGCGTGGGCGAAATAGTACAAGGCTGGATGAAAGAACTTAGGTTTCTCGGTAAGACTCCCGCGAGCGATAAGACAGGACCGGCTCTTGACCAAATAGGCTCCATCGACGGGAAACTCTTCAGGCTCCAAGCCCATTTCCACTAACTCGGGATACTGGGCAAACCCGTTTTCGTCCAGGATGTGGATTCTTACCTTGGCTTTGTTGCAGATTCGGATCGCACCCAATCCGAGCCGGCCCAGCAGGCGGATGCACTCTTCATAACCCGGCTCATCCTGGGGGGTCGCGATGAGGAGTTGGGCCGCCCTCACCACCGCGTCGTCCACCTCTTGAAGCTGGCCTCGCGGTGGCAGAACCTTCCCTATGGGGCGTATTCTGGGAGAGACCGAAGGCGGCGTGGAACTCTGCCATCCCCCTTTCCGAGTCGCGGAAAAAGGGACAAAGCCGCTCTGTTTTACCGGCTCCGGCTCGGCCGATTCGAGAGGGGGCGTCGAGGGCGAAGGTGAGTCCGGCTTTCTTCCCTGCACCGGGCCCCATTCGAATCCGAGTTTTTTCTCGGTCGTGGCCTCTTCAACCTTAGGCTCTTCTTTCTTTGCAGCGGGTGGCGAAACAGGGGGCTTCCCAAAGGAACTGTTAAAGAACCCTCCGCCTTTTTTTGGGGGAGGCTTCCACTCGGAAGGAGGGGTTTCCGCTAGCGGTTGGTCCTCCTCGTCTTCGTCCCAATCCTCGTCGTCGTATCCACGCTCTTCTCCGCCCTCTTCATCATCCTCATCCTCCTCGGTCAACCAATCATCGTCCTCTAGGATGTCTTCCCAATTGGTGATCAGGTCGTTTTGACCAGAGTTGAGGTTGGTGTCTTGCTGGGTAAACTCGCTGGAGAAATCGGTACTGTCGTCGGCCGATTGACGGACTTGCTCCTGAGCTTTCTCGGCTGCTTTGTTTTCGCTCGACTTGGAGACCTTCGACTGGAAAAGCGACGACGACCGCTGCATGTTTTCCAGCATGGTGCGACGCTTCTTTTTACCGTCTATTTCGTCAATCGGATCCACATGATTTCATTTCTTCGGAAACAGCACATGGCCTTCGGTGTCGGCATCCGGAAAGTGGGTAGATAACTGGCATGGCGAAGCACGTTATTTTTTTGAATCTGATCATGTTTCTGATGGTGTCTTGGGCATCGGCCCAGCCCTCCCGGGTGATCTTCTTGGGAGAGAGCCACACCAGTGAGAGCGACCATGCAGGCCAACTGGAGGTTCTGAAGTCGCTGGAGGGAGCCCCGCTCATCTTAGCGGCCGAGATGTTTACCAGCCGATCAGAGCGCGCTCTCATGGAATTAACGGAAACGCCTCTTTCGGAGGAGCTTTGGAAGCAGGAGTGGGGCCATCCCTACGAACTCTACGCGCCCATCTGGGAATGGGCTGTGGGTCGAGTCCAGATCGCCCCGCTCAGGCCGGACCCGAGTTTCACCAAAAGGGTCAAAGAAGGGGGGCCAGCGGTGGCCGTGGCGGAGATCGACACGCTTTTGCTCGGACCCGAGCCCTATCGGCAAAGTCTGAGTGAGATCTTCGCTGCCCATCTCCCGCCCGACCAAGAGATGTCGGACGAGATGCTCAATAGCTACTTTCTCATTCAGTGCTTCTGGGACGAGTACATGGCTTGGCGCATAAGCCGGCTGGCCGACCAATACCCCGAACACCGGATCGCCGTCCTAGTGGGCTACGGTCACCTTCATCCCGAATTTGGCATCCCCGCGCGCCTGAAACGGCGCCGGCCGGATCTCCGATACGTCAATATCGCCTTCTCAGAAGAACGGCGAGAGTTGTGCGACTTACTTTGGACCCTAAGGGAACGCTAGTCGCGGACCTCGTCCACTCCACCATAGCTCCGCTCGGTCTCTAGCGCCTGCCAGGCGTGTGCCGGAGCCCCCTTGGCCAGATAGGCGCGCACCAAACCGCGATGGATCAGCGGATTTTGATGGTCTTGCTGGGCCATCTTTTCCAGTGAGTGCAGATACTTGTCGATCATCTTCCGCTGAACGTAGAGCAAGAAGAGATCGGTCTGATCGGCTTGAGTCACTTTGTTCTGCTGCTCCAGAGCGGCATACCGCTTTTCCGCGTGTTCCAACTCTCTGGCATGAAGGGTGGTCAGCAGCACGAAAGGATATTTCCTCACCACGATCTGGTCGTTCTCGTCGGTCACCTGCCATTTGTAGAGCGAGTTCTTGGCCAGTTGAAACGGGCCGCGAAAGGGGAACTTGAAGCGGGTCTCCGAGGTCTCCGTCTCATAGAGAAACTCGTCCCACTCGTTGAAAAGCTGGAGTTTGTACTTCTGGGCCCCGGTGTCTCGCCACACAAACACGGGCGGAAACGCCTCCGCTTTCACGTAGCTGCTCAGGAAAGTCTTCTCCCGTTCCATCGCATCCGGGTCCTGAGCGTTGGCGAACTCCGCGGCCGTCAGTTGTCGGATCAAGAGGTAAGGGATCGGGATTTCCGACACCCCGCGGTCCTTCGGCCGGTCCTGGCGAATCTCGCCGTTGCCCCCTGTTTTGGAAGTCGACCGAAAACCGATCTTGCCCAGGGTATCGGGCTCCACAACCTCCCTATGATAGTCGTGGAAGAAAGTGAGGACCAACTTCCCGTCGTCGGAGGTGCGAATCTGGTCTTCCGGCCGGACCAGAGTCAGCCAGTAGGCCGGCTTCCAGTCGCCCTCCGTATGCTTGATCTCGGCTACTCCCTGAGAAAGCGCCACGATCGCAACCGGCGGAGTCTCCGACAACTCTCGACTATCCTGAGCCAGAGCACATGAAGAAAGAAGTACAAACAAAAGGAACAGACAACGTCTCATGCCGACCTATTGGTGGTGAGCGCCGCCTGCTCCTTGGACTCTAAATTCTACCTTCAGTCCAGTCCCAGCACCTTTTTCGCTCCGTCCGCGACCACTTCCGCCCCTTTCTTGATCCCACCGCCGACGGCTTTGACACCTTTCGCGATATTGTCGCGCTGCTCGATGACCAGGGAGGCCGCACCCAGTCCCATAGCTACGGGGAGACCCCCTGGGACGGCCAGAGCGACACCCGACGCCACCTTCAAGGCACCCGTAGCTAGCTTGGGCTTGTCGACTTCCCCGTTCGTCACGGCATCTTTGATATCAAGCCCTCCGCTGACCACACCGGCTACTCCCCCGATGATCGGAGCGGCCTTACCGACCTTAGCGGCCACCCCCGCCACCTTGGGAGCGGCTTCCGCCAACTTCCCCTGGGCCGAGGCGATCGTGGCCAACTTGGAGACACCGGAACCGCCTTCGGCCGCTGCCCCCGCGGCTCGGGCCGTGTATCCCACATCGGAGGCCAGTCCGGTGGCGGCTGTGGCTTTCTCCTCGCCGGTTTCGGCGGTGGCGAGAGTCTTCACATTATTGGCGATAGAAAACGGCTTGGAGACGACGAAAGCCGATTCACCGAGCTTTCCGACTTTCTCCCCCGCCTTCCCGAGTCCCTGAAGGGCCTTGCCGGTGGCCTCACTCGAACCTCCACCGCCGACTTTCCCGGCCACTTCGGCCAGTTTCTCGGCAGGCTTACCCTGACTTACGGTTTGGGTGAGAGTGGCGGCCTGGTTGGAAGGCGTGGAAACGTTCTCCGTGAGGGACTCAACGTTCTCCGTGAGGGACTCAACTTTCTCCGAAAACGGGACGTCGTCTTGATAGTTCGCTTCCAGTCCGGCCAGCAGAGCGGGTAGACTTTCCCCGGCCCCCTCCGGCCTGACAACCGGTGGACGAGCTATCATCGGCGCGGGGATATACGGTTTCGTTAGAGCAACGCGGGGGGTGGCCAGAGCGTAGGGTAGATTTCGTTCTGTCGACAGGGCGGATTTGAGGGTGTCCATGGGTCTTCTCCTAGTTGGTGATTTGAATCCAGTCTAGGCTTTGACGATGGCATGAGAGTGGAGTGGGGCGGCGGCTTGTAAACAGAATGTAAACCTGCGGTCATGCGATGACTTGTACCCCAACCAAACCTGTTAACCGACTCTATCTACTATCGGCCGACTTCAACAGAGCAGTTGCCTCTTGCCGCGTGGCCATGTAGTCAAACGCATTCCTCCCTGAGCGGTCCCGTAGCGAAGGGTCAGCCCCGAAATGCAAGAGGTGCTGGATGGCCGCCAAGGTGCGAGCCTTCATCAATGGCGTCACCTGGTCGTTGTCCCCCAAGTTGGGGGATGCTCCAGCTTCAAGCAGACGAAGGACACAACTAGACCGACCACGATTGGACGCGAACCAGAGAGCGGTGCGGCCCGCCTCATCCCCCAAATCCAGTCGCGCGCCACCCTCAACAAGAATCTCAATCGCCTCGACCTGACCTCGCGTTGAGGCAAGCATCAATGGTGTGTAGCGGTAAGATCTGGTCCCGATGTCTGGATTGGCCCCGGCACGAAGGAGAGTCCTCAACGTTTTTGGGTGTCCAAGAGCGGCGCGAATAGCGTTCGATGGAGGAATACCATCCAAGTCAGACCCCATTTGAATCAGGATTTCCACAGAATCAGTGCAACCTCTAGAGGCCGCCATGACTAGGGCCGTCTTTGACACAAACATTTTATGATGGACATCCAGCTGAGTACGGGAAACAGACACTAAGCGAGAAAACTGCGAACGTTGTCCGCAACCGTATGTGAGCGCAAATAGTTCGTCCAGTTCTCGTTGCACTTCGGCATCCGAGCCTTGCAGCGGTGTCTTACCTTCTGCTTGCCGCTTTTCAAGCAAGAGCAATTGCTGCTCTATCCGCTCTTGCTGTCTTACATTCCAATCGCGATTGATGGCCTCTTGTTTGTTGACATAGGCGAAGCGCTCAGGGTTCTTTTCCGGCGTGTAGCCCTGGCTACGGAGGTGCTGTTTGAACCTTTGGCAAGTTGAGACTTCCTGGTCATCGATGGAGTCAGCCACTTTTTAACACTATTGGGTGAGACTCCGGAGGTCAACACTCTGGCTTCATTGGATAGACGTTTAACGTCCAGTAAAAGGAGCGAGTGGCAAAAACTACTTTTGAAGATCGGTTCCCTTGCTTCTTTGGGTCTCTTCTGGCTCAAAAATGTCTTCCTTGGGCTCCGGAACTTGTCGATGGAGGCAAAAAACAAAAGGCTTCTAATTAATTCCAAAGCGGAAGGATAAGCTATGAATCCGGAGTTGCCAGAGAAACTGACCGAGTGTTGGCAGTACGTTCAGCCATTGGGAAAGGGAGGGCAAGCTGTTGTCCATCTACTAAAAGCTAAAGACGACAACCAGGCTCATCGCATTGTAGCCCTAAAGATTTTCTCTGGGACTAACGAACACTCGGCAGAGCGGCTTCGTCGAGAAGTCCGAACATTAAAAGAAATTTCTCATCCTAATGTCGCCCAAGTATTAGGGGAGGACATTGCCCAGCAGAAACCCTGGTATATAATGCCAGTCTATAAGGATTTCAAGACGTGGTGGAACAAAAAGAAAAAAACGTACTCTGATGAAGACCTTTTTGATCTGTCTCTTGAAATCATTCAATCCCTCAGCCGAGGCTTGTCCGTTCTTCACTCAAAAGGATACATCCACCGAGACATTAAGCCATCCAACATTCAAATCACCCCAAAGGGTGAGCGTCCCGTTCTTTGCGATTTCGGTCTTGTTTTAGATCCAAGTAAGGAACGTTTAAGCGAGATCGATCCCATTCGTAAACAGTCTGCCCAAATAATACATCGGGCAGATAAATGCTACCAGCACTCTGAGGCTGACGACTGTTTCGATTTGGCTTCAGTATGGAGCTGGATGCTGGCAAAGAGAAAGGGATTACCCTTTGAATACTACCATTGGCGACACTTCACCCTGCTCGAATCTTCTCGGATAGAGCGAATGAGAGCAGTGTGGGCTTGTTGTAGCGACGTCAATCTTTGCCCCAAGAATGCAACGGAACTACTCATTCTGATGAAGAACCTTTTTCCAGACGACAAACCTAGCGACGACAATAGTATCAACTTTAAGCCTCTTGTCGAAAGGGCCGCTCAAGCACAAGCGTCCGCACACCTGGAAGCCGCTCAAACCCAAGAGAACATTGTAGCCCTTATCGAGTCATGCGCTCCTAAGGCAAAAGAGTTCGTGAGCGGACTTGCGCAAATGGGACAGTCTGTGTCCTATCATTTCTCCGACATTCTCTCTCGGCTCGAATGGCTTCCCCCTCAGGACATTCCCTCTGTTTTTAACAGTCAATTACCGAAAGACCCCAATGGCTTGTTGACAACCAGAACTATACCCACGCAAGCCTTTAGTCTTGAAACCGATATTTCAAAACTAAAGAGAACTCTCATCCTGGAGGTTTCTTTGCGCCCTGAGTGGCTTGACTCCGCTCGTTTTGTCATCTTTGTTTCAGGTGCAGCTGAGGTCTTGAAGCCAGACGGAATGCATCGAGATCGAGTTCATCAAATTAACTGGTGGCTATGGATGAACCCGGCGGGGAAAATAGAAGCCGGTGTTCGTCCTGGAGAAACTTCAGCAGATGGCCTGCCTCCGTGGCAGACCCCGCCTCCTGAGGTGACTGATACTGTATCCCTATTAACAGAGATACAATCTCAAATACAGAACAACATTCTCGATTAGAGCCATGTTCTCCAGCGTCTTCGCCCCGACGATTGAGGAATTGTTCAGTTCTCTAGCCGAGGTCAGTGCAACCGTAGCGTAGACCGGCCGGTCTACGCTACGGAGAGAAATTTCGTCTAAGCGGTTCCCGCTCGACCATCCGGAGCCCGGCCAGGTCGAAGGTCTAGAAGAGACTCCATCTCTGACGCCCGCTGACTTGTTAAGTCGCGGCGTCAACCCTCGGCCTAGTTGCTTCGCCCGCTCGGGCAGCAAACCCCGGAGCTTCGCCCAAAGGTCAGTGCGGGCCCCCAGTTCAAGCCAGCACCCGCTCATCCGTCATCGCACCCAACAAGGGAGTGCCAGGCGCCACGAGTAGGACTAGCCCCAGGACCCCCGTCCCAAAACGCTGAACCGCAGCCCATGTCCAACGAACCGACACTATCAGGACCCTTCCCTGAACTCCGCCGTCTGTGGGGCCGCATCGAGCCCTTCCGGGGCCAGATCATCATGGGCACCCTCTTCTCCATCCTAAACAAACTGTTCGATCTGGCTCCACCCCTCTTGATCGGACTGGCCGTGGACGTGGTGGTTCGCAATAAGGCGTCGCTGCTGGCCGACTACGGCTTTTCGAGCCCCAACGAGCAGCTATGGATTCTGGCAGGTCTCACACTCTTGATCTGGGGAATGGAGTCTCTTTTCGAATACTTGTACGCGGTCACGTGGCGAAATCTGGCCCAGAGTCTCCAACACGATATCCGAGTCCGAGCCTATCAGAGAGTTCAAGAGCTGGATCTGGCAGCCACCGACAAACTGACCTCCGGCAAAATCATGGCCGTCCTCAACGACGACGTCAATCAACTCGAGCGTTTCCTGGACGACGGCGCCAACGCCATTCTCCAACTCGTCACCACCGTGGTGGTGGTCGGCGCGATGTTTGTGGCAGCCGTGCCGGATCTGGCCTGGATGGCTTTCATACCCGCTCCTCTGATTCTGATTTCGTCCATCAAAGTCCAGACCGCGCTGGGCCCTCGTTATCGGGAAGTTCGTGACCAGGTCGGAAAAGTCAACGATCTGTTGGCCAACAATCTGGCCGGACTGGTCACCATCAAGAGCTTCGTGACCGAGTCGCACGAGACGGAGAGACTGCGACACGAGTCACTGGAGTATCAGAAACTAAACAGCAAGGCGATCGCCCTCTCATCAGCCTTTGTGCCTCTGATTCGGATGGCGATCGTGGTTGGTTTTGTCTTGATCATGGTCTACGGTGGCCTGCAGACTCTGAGCGGAGAGCTCGAAGTCGGCACCTACTCGGTCCTCATCTTCATGACCCAGCGACTTCTCTGGCCGCTCACCAGACTGGGCACCACCCTCGACCTCTACCGCCGCTCGATGGCCTCTATCCACCGCATCCTGGAGCTGCTCGACACTCCTGCGGTCTTGGAGGACGGTCATCATCCGCTCACTCCGGAGGAAGCTCGTGAAGCGATTGAGTTCTCCAAAGTGAATTTCACTTACCCCTCCTCCGCGCAGTCCGTCTTGCAAGACTTCGAACTGCGAATCGAGCCGGGCACAACCCTCGGCATCGTGGGCACGACGGGAAGCGGAAAATCCACTCTGGTTAAACTACTCCTGCGCTTCTACGACCCCAGGTCCGGTCGCATCACGATCGGTGGGCACGATCTGACCGATCTCCACTGCGCCTCGCTTCGCTCTCAGGTCGGGCTGGTCTCTCAGGATATCTTCCTCTTTGATGGTACGGTGAGAGAAAATATCGTCTACGGCAGCTTCGCAAGCACCCCCGAAAAGTTGCGAGAAGCCATGGAGCAAGCGGCGGTCGCCGAGTTTGTCGACCGTCTACCGGACGGATTGGAGACTCTGGTCGGCGAGCGCGGAGTGCGCCTCTCCGGCGGCCAACGGCAGCGAATCGCCCTGGCTCGGGCAATCCTGAAGAACCCTCCTATCCTGGTGCTCGACGAGGCCACATCGGCGGTGGACAATGAAACCGAGCGGGCCATCAACCAGGCCATGGAGACGATCCGCAGGGACCGAACCGTCTTGATCGTGGCTCATCGACTCTCGACCATCCGTCACGCCGATCGGATCGTGGTGCTGGAGGAGGGACGTATCGTGGAGGACGGGCTGCACGAAGAACTGGCGAGTGCCGGAGGCATCTACGCACGATTGTGGGCAATACAGAGTGGGGAGCAGAAAAGCGGGACTTTTTGACCTCAGCGAGTTTATGCGATACCATGGAACCTGTCAGAGGCCTTTCGTGGCCGCTTGAGCGATCTCTGCTCGCGGCCTTTCTATCCACTAACAAACCGAAAGACAACGACTCATTGGGTCGAATCGCGTTTGCCTTTGCCAGAAGATAGGAGCATAGCAATGTCAGCAGTTATCGATTATGAAATAGGTCAGAGGGTTATGGTGCCCATGCGGGGGATGTGCAGTGTTGAGGACGTGAAAGAAGAGACCATGCTGGGACAGACACTGAGGTTTGTCCATCTGCGCCCGAGCGGGGGAAAAGGCATCATCAAGATGCCGGCCAATCAACTTGAAGAGCAAGGGGTGCGACCTCTTGTCAACAAAGACGAGGTTCTGTCCGTTTTAGACAGTGAGGTCGACGTCGAGGACCTCTCCGAGATGGAGTCTTTCGACCGCTTGGAACGATGGACCGACATGATGCGCTCGGGAGATTATGGGACTCGAATTCAGGTGTTGAGAGAGCTCCAGATCGTGGACAAGAAAGACGCCCTCGATGACCACGAGAAGAAGTTTAAAAAGCAGGTGCGTCTGGCCGCCCGTCGCGAGATAGAAAACGTCCTCGGTACGTCCGCCGCGGGGGCGGGACGTCGATTGAACGAGGCTCTGAAGTAGAACCAAACCTTCGAGGGGTATGCTTTCGGATACTATTCCCGGGCTTGATTCCGATACCCGAAAGGGTATCGCGGCATTAGACGGTGGAAGACTTCTGAACTTCTTGGAATGTAGCATTATAGAGCTACAACAAGAACCAAGGAGAATCAATCATATGTTTAACTGGGCACTCACCTTTTTCATCGTAGCCCTCATCGCAGCACTTTTCGGATTCGGCGGACTGGCCGGAGCCGCGGCGGGAATAGGTAAATTCATTTTCGTCGCAGCAGTCGTCCTGCTCGTCATCTCGCTAGTAAGCGGTGGCCTTCGTCGAATATAACGAAGTCAACTGAAATCCCCGATGGGTCGACCCGTCGGGGATTTTTCTTTTCAAACAAAATTCCAATGCTTCGCAATTCCTATTTGCCTCCCTTGCTCATTAAGATAGGGAGAGATGAAAGGAGGCACTTCGTATGCTGTTTTTAGACCACACTTTGATACTTCTAATCCCAGCCGTTCTGCTTTCTCTGTTTGCCCAATGGAAGGTCAAGAGTACCTTCAATAAATACGCGCAGGTTCGTTCGGCCCGTGGCATGAGCGGTGCCGAAGCCGCTCAGGCTATGGCGCGCGCCGAAAGAGTACCGGTGTCGGTAGAAGCGGGGCAAGGATATCTGTCGGACCACTTCGACCCCAGGACCGACTCTCTTGTCTTGTCGCCCGAAGTCTACGGCGGTCGTTCTCTGTCTTCCCTCGGCGTGGCTGCCCACGAGTTGGGACACGCCTTGCAGAAAAAGACAGGCTACGCTCCGTTGGCTCTGCGGTCCGGACTGGTTCCACTCACCAATTTCGGCTCGCAGTTTTCCATGATTCTGTTCTTCGCCGGACTCTTCATGGGTGCCGAGCCGTTGCAGACAGCGGGTATCGTGCTGTTCTCCCTGGCCGTCCTGTTCGCTCTGGTAACTCTCCCGGTGGAGTTTGATGCCTCCGCTCGGGCAGTGAGAGTTCTCCAGACGCACGGTGTCATCACTGACTCCGAGGTGCCGGCGGTCAAAAAGGTGCTGAACGCGGCCGCGCTCACCTATGTGGCGGCTGCGGTCACGGCCATCCTGACGCTTCTGAGACTTGTTCTCCTGGCCCGCAGCGACGACTAAACGAGCAGATAGGTAAACTCGTTGATGGTGTCGGGTTTGAGCCGGTTTTGATAGTCGAAGCCGGCTTGGACTCGATGCCCCGTATTTTCTTCGGAACCGTTGCTATCGAGAGTAACTGTTCGGGTTTCCCAGTTGATCTCAAGCTGCTGCTGGGATGACTTGAAGGTGGTCCATCGGTCCAAAGCTTCCATACCGCGCGAGCCCCATCGGGGAAGGTCGGCATACGAACCCTCCCAGCCCTCACCCATGGCATCGAAGTCTTTGCTGCCGTGGTTGCTCAAAATGGAGTCGATTCGCGGGTCACGGATATCCGTTACTTCGCCTTGCCCGGAGGTGCTTGGGGGAAGAAATCGGGCATCGACTTTGCCGTCGGGGGAAGGGGCTGATTGAAACTGGGCCCCGTGGTGAATCCTTGCAGAAATCATAATCTTCTCTTTACTATGGTAAGATTTGGTCTGCGATTCAGAGCTTAGTGCCGGGGACTGAATCTATCCTTAAACTTGCTTGGCTTAAACCGAGAACTGTCCCGCGATGAAGAACCCGTCCGGTCCCTGCGCGGTCCGATGCACTTGAGTGCCCTTGAACTCCACGTCGCCATCCTCGTTGGTCATCCGAAGAACGGAGAATTCGCTACCCTCGGCGTGCACATAGGTGACGTATTCGGCACCTCGATACTTCGAGGTTAGAACCGCTTCAAATTCGCCTCGCGAATTGGAAGAGTCGCCTTCGTAATAGATATTCAGACCATTGCGAGAGACCACCCCCGGCTTCCCCAGAGCGTTGTCCTCTCGGGGTACTTCGTCTTTGGATGCCAACTCGGCCGCCCCCGCGCCCTGGCGGAACGATTCCCAGAAAATGTCCTCGGTGAGCGGCTCTGATTTAGTCCCCTCAATGGGAGTCCGGTCCAAGAATTTCTGAGTGGGAGCTTGAGCCCAAGCGGGCAGATGAGCGCGGATTTGCATACTCTCTTTGTAGACCAAAAGCGAACAGTCTTGGTGTCCGAGTTGTTACAAATGCCAAACTCTATTGCGTTCCGGCTATCAGCACAATTTAAGCGCCGAGTCCTATGCTTGAATCATGCAGATCGATCCAGGTCAGTTCACTCCTGTTCGTTACCGCGGCGAGCCCAGCAAACAAGCAACTGCCGAATCAGGCGAATCGCAAGTCGCGAAAGACTCCGTAGAGATAAGCTCGGAATCCAGAGAACAGAGGCTCGACCGTTTTTGGAGCGTTATCACTAAGCACGCCGCCGAGAAAGTAGCGGTCGATATTGCGGGCTTACCCGCCCACACCCTGATGTTTCATGGAACCTCCGTCAAGTTTGACGCGACCGAAGCACGGCCAAATCGTCGTACCAGTCAGGGCAAGGTGGACTGGGAAGGGACCGCCATCTTTGCCGCCATGGACCCGCGAGTAGCCCTACACTACACGGCTGACGTTGGGACAGGTATCGGGACAGGCATTGATCTGCGCAGCCGCACCGAGGCCGACGAACCCATCACCTATTTCCTAGATGGCGGAGCGAGTCAGGAAGACGCTCTAAATAAAACCTACGGGAAACCAGATGACCCCGAGTCATGCACCGGCTTTATCCATACACTCGACAAAAGCAAGTTCGTCCATGAGCAGGGCTTGGGAGTGATGGAAATGATTACCAGAGATGAGTCCGCTAACATCGGACCCGTTACCATCAATCGTCGCGCAGCCCTAGACGAACTCGTCAGCCAGGGTGCCGTCGTCATTCACTGGTCTCCCTCCTAGCGTCCAGGGGGGGATAATATACGAAGGTATTTCCCGCTCCTCACCTTTCGCGGGTCGAGAAGATCTTTCGACACTCTTAGTCTAGAAATCGAATCGGAGGATTTATGACACGCGAACAAACCTTATTTTTAAATATCGGCGAATCTCTTTGTGCGCTTTTCGGCGCCCACTACTCGAGCGACCCTGCCTATCAAAAGACGATGGAGGGCTGCTTTACCCAGGACGCCCATACAATGGCGAAAGGACTGGAGCAGTTTAACTCCAGCCACGCACGCAACATCCCCCTCTTTCTTCGGGGTAGGCTCTTCCAGCTTATTAAGAGCCTGAGGAAAGGCCGATTGACGGCAGCTCTTTCCTACGCCCAAAAAGCGCGGAAGTACGGATGCTCGCTCGGAGTATCGAGCTTCAAACCGAGCGCCGCCTGAACGCTCCCAAACAAAAAACAAGCCCGCTGGTCTGACCTGGCGGGCTTGCTTTTTTCTGAGAGGGAAGTGGCTTACCCTACCTTGAGGATTCCCGCCGCTCCCTGACCTCCGCCGATACACATCGTGACCAGAGCGTGTCCGCCACCACGACGTCTCAATTCATGAACCGCCGTGGCCGTCAGTTTGGCGCCGGTGCAGCCCAGCGGGTGCCCAAGGGCGATAGCTCCGCCGTTGACGTTGAGTTTGTCCGTGGGTAGCTTCATCTCTTTCAAGACCGCGATAGACTGAGCGGCGAACGCCTCATTGAGTTCGATCAGGTCGATCTGAGACATCTCCAGTCCGGCCAGCTTCAACGCTTTCGGTACGGCCTCGACAGGACCGATCCCCATAATCTCCGGAGGCACACCGGCCACCGCAAAAGAGAGAAACTCCGCGATCGGCTCCAGCCCGTGGGCTTCAGCCTTGGCTTTGCTCATCACCATGACGGCTGCGGCACCGTCGGAGATGGGCGAAGAGTTGCCCGGCGTCACGCTCCCTTTCACGTGGAAGGACGGTCGCAGTTTGGCCAGAGTCTCCAAGCTCGAGTCCGCTCGCACCAGTTCGTCGTTTTCGAAGAGGACTTCCTTCGATTCAACGGCCGCGCCTTTCCGCTTGTCGACTCTCACCGGTACCTTCACCAGCTCATCGGAGAACCGTCCCGCCTCCTGGGCCGCAGCCGCTTTCTGATGCGACTCCAGCGCAAACTGGTCTTGCTCGGTGCGAGAGATTTCGTACTTGCGAGCCAGGTTTTCCGCCGTCATACCCATGCCCACGTAAGCACCGGGTAGAGTCTTCTGAAGCCTCAGGTTCATCGACGGCTTGTTTCCGGTCATCGGCACCATGCTCATCGACTCTACCCCGCCGGCGATGATGCATTCGGCCATGCCGCTGGCAATAGCCTGGGCCGCCAGAGCGATCGACTGCAAACCGGAGGAACAGAAACGGTTGACCGTCATCCCCGGCACGGTGTCCGGCAATCCGGCCAGCAGCAAGGAAAGACGAGCCACGTTGAACCCTTGCTCTCCTTCGGGCATGGCACAACCCAGGATAACATCTTCTATCTCGGTCGCGGGCACTCCGGTTCGAGCGAGTGTCTCCTTCAGCACCAGCGCTGCCAGATCGTCGGGTCGAGTGTGAGCCAGCGTACCTTTACGGCCGCGGCCCACCGGAGTGCGCAGTGCGCTAACTAATACAGGTATTCTACTTTTATCCATTGTTAGTTCCTCAGGGTCTTTCCGGTCTTCAAAGTGTGGGCCAGTCGTTCTTGAGTCTTCTCCTTGCCGGAAAGTTGGAGAAAAGCTTCCTCTTCCAACTCCAGGAGCACATTCTCACTCACCACGTCGCTCCGGTTCATCTCACCTCCGCAAAGCACGCGAGCGATGGTCTCAGCGAGATGATACTCGTATTCGGTGATGAAGCCGGCCAGCATCATGCCGTGGGCCCCGGTGCAAAGATTGGCGAAGGCGGACTCGCCTAAAACCTTCACCATCCTCGGTACCGGGGGGACGTAGCCGTCGGCCAGTTCCAGGACAGCCTGTTTGGCTTCCGTGAGCAGCCGGTCGGCGTTCATCACCACCCGGTCGGTGGTGCGAAGCAAGCCCAGATTTTGAGCATCGTAGGCCGAGGTGGAGACTTTGCCCATCGCGATCAGCTCGAAGGCCTGTTGAACCGCTGCAAACGGGTCGGCTCCCTTGACCAATCGGTCGTTCATCCGGATCAGCATCTCGGTTGTACCACCACCCGCCGGAAGAATCCCGACGCCGACTTCCACCAATCCGGTGTAGAGTTCGGCGTGGGCTATGTCGAGGTCGCTGTACAGCATGACCTCGCAACCGCCGCCGAGAGTCATTCCGAAAGGAGCCGAGACCACCGGGTAAGGTGCGTATCTCAGACGGCAGGTCATGCCTTGAAAGGCCCGGCAAGCTTTTCTGATCTCTTCGAAGTTTTGCTCCTTGGCGAGGTGCAGGATCATACCGATGTCGGCTCCGGCACAGAAATGCTGTCCTTGATTGCCGACGACCATACCTGAGAAGTTCTTGGAGACTTCTTCGTGAGCTTTGTCAAACATTTCGAGCGTCTTGGCTCCAATGCTGTTGCCCTTGGAATGAAACTGCAGCAGCGCTACTCCGTCGCCGGCATCCCAGAGGGTCGCGTCCGAGTTGCCGACCACTTTCTTGTTCAGACTCTTAACGGTCAAAAGGCCGGTGCCCGTACTAGCAGCGCGCTCCGTCTTGAAGTATTCGGGAACATCCAGGCCGTTCTCTTCGAACGCTTTGAGACAACGTTCTCGGCCCAGCGACTCGGCCAACTCTAAAGGACCGACTTCCCAGCCGAATCCCCACTTCAGGGCGTTGTCCACATCCTCCGCGGTGGCGGCCACTTCTCCCACCTTGCTCGCGGCGTAGTGGATCTGATGAAAAAGTGTCCGTCTGGTGAACTCTCCGGCCTTCCCGTCGGAGTCCAGCAGAGCTTTGACGCGCTCTTCGGGAGTGGGCAAGAGACGCAGTTCGTTCAACTCTTCCAGGCGCACCTTCCCGCGGTCCTCATACTCGAAGGTCTCGAAGTTGATAGTGAGGATGGTGGTTTTACCGCCCGATTTGTCTTTCTTGTAGAAACCGGCCCCGGTCTTTTCACCCAGCAACCCCTTCTCCACCATCTTGTCCATGACTTCCGGAAACTTCACGGGCTCTCCGGTGGCCTTCTCGATGTTGTCCGCTACCGTGGTCACGATGTCCAAACCGGAAAGGTCGGCGGTCCGGCAGGTGGCACTCTTCGGGCGACCCACCAGCGGCCCGGTCAGGGCATCCACGACATCGGGCGTCAGTCCCATCTCCACCATGACTTTCATGGCCCGAGACATGCATCCGACTCCGACTCGGTTGGCGGCAAATCCCGGCACGTCGTGGGCCACCACGATGCCCTTACCGAGAACCTTGTCTCCAAACTCCGAGACTGTTCTCAAAACCTCGGGGTCGGTATCTTTGGTCGGGATCAGCTCCAGCAGATGCAAGTATCTCGGCGGGTTGAAGAAGTGAGTGCCCAGGAAACGTTTTTTGAACGCCTCGGAGCGCCCTTTCACTTGAAGCGCCATCGGTATACCACTGGAATTGGAACTGACTATGGTACGCTCCGAGGTGGTTTTCTCCAGGCGTTCGTGCAGTTGCTGCTTAATATCGAGCCGCTCCACGATCGCTTCCACCACCCAGTCCATCTGAGCCAGTTTGTCGAAGTCCTCATCCATGTTTCCCAGACTCACCAGGTGAGCCCGGTCTTTTTCCATCAGAGCGGCGGGCTTGGCTTTGAGAGCCCGCTCCCACCCCTTCTTTACAATCGCATTCTTATCGTCGCCGTCGGCAGCGATATCCAGCAACAGCACCGGGATTCCGGCGTTAGCCAGATGGGCCGCAATGCCCGCGCCCATGGTGCCGGCACCCAAAACTGCAGCCTTCAAAATTTTCCTTGACATGCTTAGAAACAGCCTTTCGTTTGATTGCTCTGGCGGTTCTTTTGGGCGGACCGCATGACCTCCGCATGTCGAAATTTCGATTGAGATTTCTTTTGAAAGGTCGCTCTCCATGTAAGCAAACTGTTGCCGCGTTGTAACAAGGCTGTTTCATGAAGCCCTCTGCCTTTCGAACAAATAGCTGGTATGGTAATACTATTATGAGTCCCTGTAGCGGGGTCCAGAGGGAACAATGACGAGCTTACTATTCCAAAAACGAAGAATGTCCCGCGGTCTATCTCTGGTCGAGATCGTCCTGGTGTTCGCTATCCTGGCCATCCTGGTGAGTATCACGGCCGTTTCCCTCAAATCCAGTATCAAGCGTGAAGGCCCCCGAGCCATGGCTCACAATCTCGTGGCGGACCTGCGCGCTGCTCGCACCGAAGCCTCCCGTAGCGGCAAACTCGTGGCCGTTTGCTTCCCCAGCGAAGGCAAGACCAACCCGTTCTCCCAGAACGCCCTGGTACGTCGCGGAGCCCAGGTGGGGGATGCCTTGCGACCCCTTGCCTACGACCGCGCCTACGACGGCTTCGTCTTCGCCGGGACCTGGCCTGGGGCGACCTTATCGGAGAATGAAGTGCCGGTCGGGTGGACTCTCTCCACGGCAAACGAGATCAGCATTTATTTTCGTCCGGACGGCACGGCCTTCAGCAACGACCTGCCTGCCATCGAGGGGAACTATCCTCTGGTCGTGGGCGGCGCCTTTGTGGCCGACCGTAGCGGCCCGCGCTCCGTCGCCACCGCCGTGGCCGACCCTTACACAATCTGGGTCAGTGGTTCGGGCAACATTTCCATTGAGGAAGGGACGACTCCAGCCGGTCCTCTGCCGCCTACCGACATCAAACCCCATCCCGCCCCTTTCGCCGCGACCGCAAACAACAAAGATTCCTCGCCGGTCATTGAAAACATCAAGTTTCTTCCCGAAGGCATCCCGGGCTCCGACACGGTCGGCCTGAGCCAAAACTACGTCGACATTCATCCCGACGAGAAGGAGAGCGAGCGGCTGGAGTACGGGATCGCCACGATGCTGATCACAGCCTCAGATCAAGACGGCGGCCCCCTCTACTTCGATCTCCATGCGATCGCCAGTTCTGGAGAGCGCGGCAAGTTCACGGTCAGCAACGAGACCGGTGCCATGGACTATATCTACGACCCCGCGACCGACGCCGGCAGGTGGCAAGCCCTGGTCTCCTGGCGTCCACCGCCCGGCGCCCCGGAAGACACGGTTTACGAGCTGCAGATCACGATTCGAGACGAGGAAGGCAACAGCGCCTTCACCGCTTCCGGTGCCGGATTGCTACCGAGAATCGCCAATCTACCTCCTTCGCGGATGATTATCCAGACTGCCGATAGACAGCTTTACATGGCCAATATCGAAGGCGCCAACACGGTCAAACTCACGAAGGATGAAGAGCCGGAGTACGAGCCGTTCTTTAGTCCGGACGGGACCCGTATCTACTCCAAGCACGACACTCCCGCCGGTGGACTTCAGCTGCGAGTCCGCAACGCCGACGGGTCGGATTTGAGAGTGCTGCGAGAGTTTAGTCCCGCGATTGTAGCGGCCAACCGGGCGATCGACGGCGATATCGATATTAGATTTGATCCCACCTATCACTACGCCGCCTACCGATATAACATTCGTGCCTCTAACTACGAGGCCTATACACCCAGGCAGTACCAGATCGGGAGGCGATATTTCTGGAGACTGGACTACACTCCGGGAAGACCCGGCGAGATCTATGAATTGGAAGTTCTGCATCTCAACGGCGGCACTCCGCCATTGAGGGTCGCGACCGACGCCTACGGCCAGTTCTACTGGGACGGTGAGACCGATCACACTCTCCGCTTCAAGAGTCGCACTTCCTATGCCGAACTCGACAGATACACGTCGCCCTCGGCGGCCCAAGCCAACGACGGCATCGGCCCTTATCTGGCGGCCCCCGGATACGAGGAGAACTCCGCCGACGGAGTCACTTTAGAAGGCTACCCTCCTACCACCAGACCGGCTATCGGAGTGGGAGTCGACGCCACAAACCAGATTTTTAATCTCACCGAGCCGGACTGGTTCCTGGAAACCCCCGGACCGGGCATCAATCTGCGACGGACTTCCATGGCCAGCGCTCACGAGGTCAGCGACGAAGCCATCATCGGCAAACCAGCCTGGTCGGCGGACGGACTGTTCGTAGCTTACATCCGGGACACCGGAACGGATCAAGAGATTGTGGTCAAGGAAGTGCTCAACTCCGATTTCACGAGAAAGAGCAGCCCGGTCGTCAAGTACACCTACAGAACCTCGGGAGTAAGTTCGGTGAAGCTGTCTCCCAAAGGCCGGTGGATCTTCTTCATTCGGGGCAACAAGCTCTTCCGCGCCATCAACTCCAGTGGCTCTACACCCGTCGAGATTTCGAGCAGCCTTGGCAAGGATATTGCGGCCTTCGCCGTCTCACAGTAGAAGAGCCTTTTCCCTTATGGAGGCCGTCTTCGCCTCCTTTTTGCTTATCACGTCGATCCTCATCAGCGTCTTCGTTTTCGACTCCTCGCTTCAGGCAGAGGCCAACAACGAACAACGCATCACCGCAGCCATGGTTGCCGAAAGCGCGCTTGAAGAAATCCGGAGCTACGCCAATACCGATTTTGAAGGCACCCAGTCGGCCTACGACGGAAGGAGTTGGACCCTTCCCAACTATCAGACTTACGAAATAAAAGCGAGAGTCAAGCCCCAAGAACTCGCTATTCCCTGTACCGAATTGGAAACCCAGTATCCGGATACACCGACCTTCCCGACCCCCGAAAGAAAGATCTTGGACAACTCAGTTTGGAACTGTGAAGTCGCGGTCAAGTGGTCGCGCGGGCGCGACGAGCTGAGAATGGTTCGCTATATGGCCAACACGACTCCGGCTACCAATTTTCTAGTCCTGATTGAGCCGCCTGGAGGGACCAGTATCGATGGGACAACCTCAGGCACTTTCAACGTCGGCCCGAACGGGACCAAGGATTTCCAGGCTCGAGCCTTTGTCGACGGACGCGAAGTGGAGGATATCCAGTTTACCTGGTATGTTGAACCGTTGGACGGCTTTGGCTCCATCTATCGGGTGAGCCGGGACGGCACGACCTGTCGCTACAAGAACGCCTACCGAAACTACGACGGCTCGATCAAGAGGGCGCCGGGTCTGTGCGACGTGGTGGTGAGAGCCGTTTTCCAGGGCGTCGAGGCCAAGCGGAAAGTTCGCATCAACAATGGCTAGAGCCAGGGGAAGTATGCGGGCGTTTACGCTGATCGAGGGCGTTTTCAGCATGTTCCTCATTTTTCTCGTACTGAGCTCTCTCACTTACACCCTGAGCCAGGCCGGGAAAGTCAAGTCCAACCTGAAGAACATGGGTGAATTGAGCGAAGTGGTCCAGGTGATGTCGATGCTTAAGGCCGACATCGGAGCCTCGCTGCGCCTCCTCGCGCCCACCGAAGGGGCGACTTCCACCGAACTGAGTTTGGCTCGTATCGATCCCGCTCTTCCTATCACTTCAAGAATCGATGACGAAGACGACCTTGATCCATTCGGGACCGATGAAGAGGCTCAGGTTCGATACTTCGTGGACAACGGGCTCTTGAAGCGCCGACTGGTGAGCGCCAACGGTTTTGAAACGGTCGAGAGACTGCTGGCTGCGGAGAACTTTCAAGCCGAACGCGAAGCGGCCTCGGACACCGTGACACTGACTTTCGAGGTCAAAAACACTCGTCGCTCTCGACAACATCTTTTGAAGGTCTCTTTGAGATGAGTTGGATGCGTTCTCGAAAAGGCTTCTTGCTGGTCTTCGCCCTGATGCTGACCATTCTGGTGACTATCATCGCCCTGGGTCTCCTTGGAATCCGGCGTGGAAACTACGCCGCCTCCAAGGCCATCGTCAACAACTTTCAAGCCAGAGCTCTGGCTCACAGCGGCATGAACGATATCTGGGCCAAGCTCAGCAACGACCCCTTTTTCCCTACCGGCATCGGCGACGAGCAAGTGCAGTTCGCTTATCGTGAGGACGTCGTGGACTCGACCGGAAGAGAGGTTGGGTCTTATACAGTGAGAATAGACAGGAGATATCGCCAGACCCACAAGGTTGTGCTGCTGGAGTCCACCGGAGTCGCGGGAGGACTGGACGCCAACAGTTCCACCTTCACGATCTACGCCGAACTCTCGACCGAAATCGGCGAATTCAAGTACAAGGTCTGGCATGAAGGGACCAGTCCAAGGCTTTGAAGACATTCTTTACGAGCACGGACCCTACCCAGGTAAGCTGCTCGGCCTCCACTCTGAGCCGCTTCACCCGGCAGTTGTCGGTCCTATTGGGGGCCGGCATTCCCATGCACGAAGCCCTGGAGTCTCTGATGAGGGTGCAGTCGGACAGTCTTTCTATCTGGGTCACTCCTGAAGTCTATAAAAGGATTGTTCACGGACATCGTCTCTCCACATCGCTAGCCCAGTTCCCGCGGGTGTTTCCCTCCACCTATGTGGCCATGATTCGGGCCTCCGAGGAGACCGGCAAACTCGTCGCCGTATTAGACCGGCTGGGTGACTGGCTCGATCGACGCGAGCAGATCCAACGCCATGTAAAAAAGGCCCTGACCTACCCCTTTTTCGTTGTTTTGGTGGCTTTCATCCTCACTCTGGGGCTCTTTCGAACCGTTATCCCCGGCATTCTGGAGACCGTCATCGGTCTCGGGGTCGAACTCCCGACACCTACGCGAATCCTTCTCTGGATGGTCTATCTTGTGGAGCAACCTCTCACCTGGTTTGTCGTGGCCGCTCTTTTGATCGCCCTTATTCTCTACGCCCGGACTCCTCAAGGATGGGAAAGGATGTTGTTCGCCTTCAATCACGTACCGGTCCTTGGGGGAGTGCTTATGTACTCGAGTTCGGCGCGATACTCTCACACCATGTCGATGCTGCTGGATTCCGGCGTGGATATCATACGCGCTGCCAAGATCTCCGCTGATGCGAGCGGTAGTCCATTGATAAAGTTAGACTCCGATCGGATCACCAAAGAGCTTCGAGAAGGCCGATATTTCAACGAAATTTTGAACGGCTCCCTTGTGTACCCACCCTTGCTCACCGATATGGTGCAAGTGGGCGACGAGTCGGGTCGAATGGCCGGCATGCTTGCCAAGTGCGGCGAACTCATGGAGCAAGACACGCTACATCGTGTCGACACTTTCTTGAATCTGCTGGAGCCTTTGGTGTTGGCCACCATCTCCATCGGGATCGGTTTTATTATCGTGGCCGTTCTTATGCCGATGTCCAGTATCGTTTCGGCTCTATAAAAGCCCTGTCGGGTCCAGGACCCCCGCCGGTCCTTGCCAGGGCGGGGCTTGCCCGGCACCCCGGCTGACCCGTGCCAGGGTCGAGCATACCACGCCCCGTACGCGCCGTGGGGAACCGGGTGCGACAGAGAAGGTTGACAAGCAGGCTACAAATGAAAAGAAGCCCCCTTGAGAGGGACTCCTTTTCATTTGCTATTTAGAGGAGAGGCTAGTTTTAGTAAGCGCCGCCGCCGCCGCCGCGCCAGCCGCCGCCACCCGCGGGTTTACGCATTCCCCCGCCTGCGTTACCGGCATTTCCGGCATTTCCAGCGTTTCCGGCATTACCAGCATTTCCGGCGTTACCAGCATTTCCAGCGTTACCAGCATTTCCAGCGTTTCCGGCGTTTCCGGCATTTCCAGCATTTCCAGCGTTACCCGCATTTCCGGCATTGCCCGCGTTACCGGCGTTACCCGCGTTACCAGCATTGCCCGCATTACCGGCGTTGCCCGCATTACCGGCGTTACCCGCGTTACCAGCATTGCCCGCATTACCGGCGTTGCCCGCATTTCCAGCGTTACCCGCGTTACCAGCATTGCCCGCGTTGCCGGGATTCACGACGTTTGCCATGGTGGAACCGCCCATCAACTGTTGCAGCAGTTGCATGACCATCATGTAAAGCTGTTCCATTCCACCACCAGCCATGGTCGGGTCCATCCCGCCCATTCCGGCCGGAGCCATTCCGCCGGGGCCGAACATCATAGGTGATCGACCGGCTCCGTGCATGGTTCCGCCTTTGTTGCCGCCGCCGGGGCCGTCGAGATTGGAGCCGAGGTCGCCGGCACCTACCGACTGAATCGCCCGGTCGTAAGCGCCCTTGTTTTTCACGGACTTGTTGCCCAGAGCGTCTCTTCCGTCTTCTCCGAAAACCTGACCTAACTGTAGCGTGCCCCGTTGCAACGCTCGAGTCACGGCGCCCAGAGTCTGAACATCCTTGTCTCCCACGCCACCGCCACCGGCCAGGTCGCCGTTTCCGGTCGATTCGAGGAGTTTTTTGAGGTTTCCGTTGCTGTAGTTTTGACCGTTGTTCTTGTAGCGAGAGGCTACCAGGGCGAAGGTTGCTGCCTGTTGGCGACCCGGGTCTCCCGAGTTGAGGTCGGCGTAAAGCGCGTCGGAGTTCCGTTGCATATCGGCAGCGCTCTCAAGGCGCTGACCGGCGTAGAACTCAGCCGCGTAGCCTTCGACAATACTGGTTCGAGCTTGCCCTGTCGGGATCTGGCCGCCGGCCGTAATCTTGTTGTTGTTGACGTTTCCGTTCTGGTCTACCGCGTCGATGTAGCGCTGGAACCCGTCGGTACCAGTCTGTCTGAACTTTGGCGTGACCGCTCCGCCGAAACCACCAAGGTTTCCGCCGCCGTATCCGCCACCGGCACCGGCCATTCCACCCCCACCGTAGCCGCCACCGGCACCTCCGCCTGCTTGGACGCCACCACCGCCGTAGCCACCGCCACCGGCCGCGACACCACCGCCGCCTCCGCCGCCGTAACCGCCCGCATTACCGGCGTTGCCAGCATTTCCAGCGTTACCGGCATTACCGGCGTTTCCAGCATTACCGGCGTTACCAGCATTACCCGCATTTCCAGCGTTACCGGCGTTACCAGCATTTCCAGCGTTACCAGCATTTCCAGCGTTACCGGCATTTCCAGCGTTACCGGCGTTACCGGCGTTACCGGCGTTACCGGCGTTACCGGCGTTACCGGCGTTTCCAGCATTACCGGCGTTCCCAGCATTACCGGCGTTCCCAGCATTACCGGCGTTACCCGCATTTCCGACCTGCGGAACTCCACCACCGGCGAAGTTATTCCAACCCGAGCCTGTCTGAGTGAGGGCACTCAGAACGTTCATAAGCATGTAAAGCAGTTGGGCCATTTGGTCTTGAGGACCGGCCGCACCGCCGAATCCCTGACCCATCCCAAATTGGGGAACCGGGGGGTAGCCTCCGATGCCACCCATAGGGTAACCCATGCCACCCATAGGGTAGCCCATTCCAAGATTTCCGAAATTATTATTTAAACCGTTGACGTTTGGCACACTCTTCTCCTCTGAATAGAACTGGGGACTGTTTCCTGCCCCTCTAGTACATTCATCATAAGGCACATGCACCCCCGAATGTCCTTACATTGAAGTGAAAGATGTGACAATATTGTTAACACTTGTTACAGAATCCCACATTCTTAAAACCGTTTTCAAAACAAAAGTCAGGCTTTATTCCAGTCGCCGCAACATAAAAAGACCCGCCGAAGCGGGTCTTTTTACAGAACGAAGCGAGGATTTATCAGGCTTTAGCTGCTTCTTCTCCACCCTCGTCGACGATGATGTCTTCGAGGCTAAGGCCCATGTCGGCCAGAATCGCCAGCGGATCTTCGATGAGTTCCTCTTTTTTGCCCTCACCCTTGGTTTGCAGAGCTTTCAGGAGGGCTTTCTCAGGGTTGACCACACCGTGTCCTTGAGTGTTCTTACCCAGGCGGCCATCAGGCAGCTTGTCCGCGGTAGTGGCCAGGATATCCTGAATCTGGTCGGGACTCAGGTCCGGGTTGGCGCTGTAGAGCTGGGCGACAACACCGGCGACGATAGGAGTCGCCATCGAGGTACCGGACATTCCCAGGTAGTAACCGTCTTCGGTCTCCGGCATTCTAGCCGTGGCTTCCGACAGAGCCTGGAAAACCATATCCGAGATGGGCTCGAACAGTTTGATCTTCTCGGCGGTCTCGTTTCCGATGCCGATCGAGTTGAAGAGCGCGTTCGGAGCTTTCTGAAGCTGGTCGAAGGGCATTTCATCCAAGAACCTGATGGATTCGTGCATCATGTTCATGCGGTTGGCCATTTGAGCCGACTCGGACTGGTGAGTACGACCGGCCATAATGGTAACTCCCGGAGCCATCACGTCGGGCTTGGTGACGCCGTCCGGAGTGGGACCACGGCTGGAGAACTCGGCGGGCTTATCGTCGCTCGGGTCTTCGGTGTTGTTGTCGTCGATGGCACCCACTGTGATAGCGTTCAAGCTGTTTCCGGGGCTACCCACGGTTTTGCGGTCCGGGCCGTCGTTTCCGGCCGCGACGACGACGGTCACTCCGGCTTCTTTAGCGGCTTTGATGGCCTGGTTGATGGGGTCGGATTCGCCGTTTTTCGAAGCCGGTCCACCCAGGGACATGTTGATGACCTTGATGTTCAGCTCGTCTTTCATCTCCACGGCGGTCTGGATGGCTTTGATGATGTCCGAAGTCTTGCCGCTTCCCTCGCCGGAGAGAACTTTCATCGAAATGACGTTGGCTTCCTGAGCAGGTCCGGCGAACAACGGGTTCATCTCACCGCTTCCGGCGGCCGTCACGCCCACGTGGATACCGTGACCGTTGTCATCGTAAGGGATCGGTTCGCCCTGAACGAAGTCGATCTGACCGAGGAAACGGTCTCCCAGGTCCGGGTGAGCCCCGATACCGGAGTCGAGTACGGCGATGGTCACGCCCTTACCACGGAAAGCTTTTTCGATGGTCGAGTCAAAGCGCGGTTCGACCATTTCGTTGCGAGGCTTGTAGAGAGTGTTCGTTTCTCCCGCACCTTCGGAAGCGCTGCCGTCGGCAACCTTAGCTTCTGCATCGGAAATGGCTTTCTCAGCGACAGCGTTCAGGTCGAGCGCTTTGTAGCTGGGAATATAAGTCTTCACTTCATCTTTAAAAATCTGGTACCCGCTGTCTTCCATCTTCTTGACTTGCGCGGGCGAAAGCTCGGCCAGGTAACCCCCTACCAGGTCTAGCTTGTCTGTATTCTTCACCCCGAAGCTGTCCAAGTTGGGTGTTTCGGCACCTTCTGACTTGAAAAGTGAGTTCTCCTGGGGCGGCATAACGATGTATCCGTTGCCGGACTTCACATTCGAAGTCTGGGGCCGCGGAAGCATCTGCGGTTTGATCTGAGCCTTAATATTCACGGGGGTTATCCTCCATTTATCTTTCTCGTTCTGTCTCCTCATCATAAAAATCGGAGGCGACCAACATGTGACAAGAAAGTTACAGAGCGACAAAACCCCGCACTATTTCAGCGAAATTTAAGATTCGGGGGCGATTTTCTCAGGAATTTCGAAAATCGGGTCGATGACGAGGTCTTCCGGGAGCAAAGAATAGGCATCTATCTGGCCGGTGGCAAACAACAAGGCCGCCACCGAGTTCTGGACACCGAACCTGGCGCGGACCTCCAAGGTCCTTGCTTCTACCAACTGCTGTTGGGCCTGGCTGACTTCCAAAGGGCTACCGACCCCGACCTGATAACGTTCCGAGGCAAGACGGTAGTTTTCCGTGGCGAAACGTAGCGCCTCGGCGGCCGATTCAGCCTGCCCCAGGGACTCTTGCAGAGTATAGTAAGCACTCAGCGCTTCCTGGACCGCTCCGATTTCGGTGTTTCGAAAGGAGGCGAGCGCGACCTTAACGTTCGCTTTCGCCTGACCTACGGCGGAAGAGAGTTCGGGCTCGTTGATCAGAGGCACCGACAGAGACACTCCCACGTTGTAGAAAGTGTTGTTCGGCGGAAAAACCTGATCGCTCCAGTTGTAGCCGGCGTTGGCCGATATGGTTGGGTAGTATTGGGCTTTGGCCAGTCTCACTCGTGTTTCCGCCTGGGCCACGTCTATGGAGGCGGCAGCCACGTCGGGCCGCACCGTCCGAGCGTAATGCCTCACCGTGTCGGGGGACCATTCGGGGATCTCCAGAGTCGTTTGCTCCGGCTGAAAACCCTCCAGAGTGTCCATCCCCATGGCCTCGGCCAAGGCCGCTCGGGCCCGCCCATAGGCTCCTTTGGAACGCACCAGGCCGAATTCCGCATTGGCGAGATCGGCCTCGGCTTGAATGACGGCGATCTTCGCCCCCGTACCGGCCTCCAAGAAGCCCTCTGCCTGTCGCAACACCTGTTGTGCGTTCCGCACGTTCTCCAGATCGACCATGATCGCCTGATCCTGCTGGAGCAAATTGAAATAGGCCTGCACCACCGAATTCAGCACGGATTGCCTTGTCTGCAGATAGCTCAGACGCGTGCTCCCTAGCTCCAGCTCGCTGAGCCTGATGCTGTGATGAGTTCGGCCGAAGTCGAAGATCTGTTGGCTCAAGGAGATCCCGTAGCCGTAGCTTCGCTGCAAGCCGGTCCGGACGACCTCCTGTCCACCCGGTTGGTTCTCGGAACCGCTTTGAGACGCCGTCGAGTTGAAGGAGAATCTCGGATAGCGAGGCGCCGTGGAGGCGGTGACGGCAAACTCCTGGGCCTCCACCTGGGCCAGAGATTGCTGCAACGAAGGATGATTCCGAATGGCCGTCGCCAGCGCTTGCTCCAGGGTCAGAGGCTCCTTAGGGAGAGGCTCCACCTCGAAATCGACCGGGTGCTCCGGAACTTGACCCAGTGCCGGGGTGAAAAATACACATAGAAGAGCCAGAAGAGTGGCCCAGGTACTGGGGCTAAAGCAAGCCCGGGGGAGGACTCCGACACACCGTGCGCGATTCATAAAGCTTGGCCCCGGACGCTGTGCGTCAAATCCCGCCGAGTCCAAACGAAGGGATTCTTGCGCCTCGGGAATGGGCGTTTAGCAGCACATAGTGGTTCTATTTGCAATAAACGACGATTCGCGAGGCGCAAGAATAACGAGTTTGGCGAAAGTGGGATTCGACGCACAGCGTCCGAGGTTCTGAGCGCCGGCGTATCTACCTTCCAAAGGGGACGAGGCGTGGAAGAGCGGCCGAAAACCAGAAGGGGGAATCTCTCAAGTCCCTAAAGACCTGAACAGGTAATTTTCTGTCCAGGCCCTAACCATGATACGAGAGGCAAACTTGACAAACTCCAACCGTCCAAAATCAATCAGCCTTGGTGCATCCAAATCGCCCTATCAAGATGGGGCTCGCTACTTGATCATTCCAAAAGACCTGGAACTGGACTTTACACCCGGCGCCGCCATCGTGCAGAGTCACAGCGGTACCGGCGCGTGGCTTCGTCCGGAAAACTCCGAGCACGACTTCCCCGCGGTAGGGGAGTTATTACTGATCGAGTTCAAGGGAGAGGCCGTGCACACTCACCAGGTGCAGGTCTTGAGCAAGAATGAGAAAGACATTCTGGTCTCCATCCCGATCAAGAGCGAAAAGGAAGAGTCCCTTCTGGCTCCCAGTACCGGCCGCTATGACTATCGTATCGAAGTCTACCTCCCCGTCCGCGTCAAAACCGATTGGTTGGAGCCCAAAGACGCCCCTCCGAAGCTGGCCCGTTTGACGAACCTGAGTCGAGGCGGCATGGCGATCCTCGCGCCCATGAATCAGAAGTACGCCGAAGGACAGGAAATCACGATCCGGGTCGTCGGCTGGGACCATCCCGTGCGGATCGAGACCATCGTGGAGCGGATCACTCCGATGCCGGAGAAGAGAAAGCAGCGGATCGCGCTGAAGTTTCCCGACGACATCGATGTGCAGCAGCGGGAGATGATCTCAAGCTTTATTTTGCAGGTTCAGCGCCGGGAGGCCCTGGGGCGGGATCTGCCTTCGGCGGATGACGAAAAAGACGGGTTTTAGCCCGCCCTCTTCCCCGAAGACGGAAGAAACAAGTTCGGCTTAGCATAGCCCGCCAATGCGGAGCTCCCAACGTAGAATGCTACGGGTGCCAGGGGCGACGCGCCCTCGTTCGTCATGGCCGCTAGCTGTAAGCCCGCTACAAGACCTCCGAAAGCTGCCGTTTTCGGCCTCGCATGATTGTTTTTAGAGGCCGACAAGGCGAACCCCCCTGCCATTCCCGCTGCCATCACGGCAGTTCCTACCAAAGGATGAGTCATCTGGCCGAGGACGTAGCCTCCTCCGGCCAGGGCCGCCATGCTCAGCCCACCGACCGCCGCTGAACCGAGCTTTCTTGGGGTTGGGACCAACAACTCGGAGAGGGTGGACCTGGCTGTTTCCTGGTAGCTGTCCTCCAGCGCATTCGCCTCCGACTTTTGGTTGCTCGATAGCGCAACAAAAGCGGGTGAGCATCGATTGGGTCTCTGAGTGGAGCTTATCTTCATTGGAATATCCTTTCGCTTTGAAGCATAAGTCGACGATGTGTACCCAGTTTGTGAATCACGATCCCATCGAGTTAAATTTCGCCGGCATGACTACCGCGGCCGACCGGGGGTCATTCGACTTCACCGACGTTGTCCTCGAGCTCTCGAAAGAGAATCTCGCAACCGCGATCGCCGCAGCGCGAGATCTGAATCTTGCCACCTTTGATCACTTCCTTGATGTTGTGCATGGTGACAACCTTGCCCCCGACCACGACGGCCACCCGTTGGCCAAGATTTTCTCGGGTAAACTCTTCAAACCGCTCGGAGGTCTCCGGAGTGAGAGAGATTCCGAGCCAGAACATCGTTCGGTCGGTCTGGTCGGGTAGCTTCTCGGGCTGCTCGCGAAGCTGGAGCGGGACGAAATTGTCGACTTCCACGACGACGGCCGCCTCCTGGTCATCCTCAGAGTCGGCAAAGACCGGATTATAGCCGAGGACGAGCTCATTATCCTGAAGCTCGCGGTCTAGGGCAGATTCGCTGGGATAGGTTTGTAGCACTCGGTAAAAACCGTCTTCCAGAGGCTTGGGGTTGGAGGATGCAGGCGAAAGTATCAACGCCCAGAGAAGGGGAATGAGGGATAGGGCCAGTCGTCTCTTATTCATAATAGTTTGGTTCCTTTTCTTGGTCTTGTCCTATTTAGTCATTCCGGCGGTCGAGGAACGTCCGATAAGACCTATTCAGGTAACAAAGTTCTGAACTTCTATTCTGAACAGAGCTCGATTGCCTTGCGACCCAAAAATCGCCGATACCAGCCGTACCCTGTCACCGAGACCACGCCGAGGAGAGTCATCAAGGTACCTACGACAAAGTGTCGCTCTAGAGTGTCGCCCAAGATGAGAACTCCCAGAACCACTCCGATTGGCGGAGTCATGAAGGTGAGCACCCCTAACTGCGACGCCTGGTACTTCGTCAGCAACCAAAACCAGGCAAGATAGCTGACAAAGCAGACCACGATGCCTTGGAAGGCGAGGCTGATGCCGGACCTGTAGGAGAGGTCGAAGACCAGCTCTCCCTTGGACCCTGACAACAGGGTTAGTATCACAAACGCCCCGAACAGCTGAAAGAACAGAGTCTGAGTGGGAGGCGCATCAGAGAGTCTGGTCTTTCGAACCACCACCGTGGTACTTCCCCAGGCAGCCCCACCGAGAAGACCGAGGAAGTCGCCCCAGTAGGTGAGCGAATTCAGCTCTCCGGTCTGCGTGCCGCCCAAGAACATGACGAGAATCCCCAGGAAGGCCAGCAGCATTCCCATCCATTGGGCGGGAGCCAGACGCTCTTCGGGGATGGTGAGGTGCAGACCCAGAGAGGCGAACAGCGGGGCTGTATAGAGAAAGACGGCCATGTGCGAGGCGGAGGTAAACTTGAGACCGTCGGCCACAAAGAGGAACTCGAGCGCGAAGAGGATTCCGACGAACAACCCCGGTCTCCAGAGGCCCCCTGAGCCTAGCAGAGGCAGTCCTCTTATAAGCATCACCATACCGACCAGTAGAGCTGCAACTCCGGCTCGGATTCCCACTTGAGCCAGGGTTGTGATCTCGGAGGCCGCTCCCTTGAGGGCTATCTGCTGAAGGGCCCAGATGGTACAGAGTATCACCATGATGACGACGGCGTTCTTGTCTACGGCTTTGCGCATGGAAGGCTCCTTAAATTCTTACCCTCATATTGACCTGTCTGTTAAGATTGATATAGCTCAAAACGGTCAACCCGTACTTCAAGCCGGTCAACTTCGAAAATGAGAAAACGCGACTCCTTACAGACAAGACAAACGCCCTTTCACGACTCACTGCCTTCGAGGGTCTTCTTTCGTGCCGACGAGTTGGACCCGAAATCTCACTTCCCGAGTCACCGGCATTCGTGGGGCGAATTCGTCTATTCGTTCAGCGGAGTGATGGAGGTTCAGTTCGGGAATAGCAGCCTTCTGGCTCCTCCCCATTACGGCATCTGGCTTCCCCCCGATCTCGAGCACATAGGCCTTAGCCGCAATATCGCAAGGTTCTGCTCGCTCTATGTTGATGGATGCTTGTGCGACTCCCTACCCCAGGCACCTTGCGTCCTGAGCGTCAACCCTCTGGCCCGTGCCATCCTGGAGCATCTGCGCGCTGAATTTCGAGTCGAGCTTGAGCTGTTTTCGGCGTATACCGAAGAGGAGGAGAGGATTCTGCTGACCTTGCTGGACCAGCTCCGCCGAGCCGAAGCGGCGGAAAGCTACCTGACCTCCTCCGACGACCCGGCCCTCTCCACGGCTCTCTCGTATCTGGAGAGTCATCCCGAGACAAACTGTTCCAACGCCGAACTTGCCGCTATGGCCAACGTCAGTGAAAGGACCCTGACCCGACGCAGTCGAGAGGAATTGGGCATGTCCCTCAACGAGTGGCGGCAGAGGCTCCGGACCGTGCGAGCGATTTCACTGTTGGAGGGCGGGCAAACGGTGGAAGCGGTCGCTCTCGACCTGGGGTACTCGAGCGCTTCTGCTTTCATTGCCATGTTTCGCAGGCAGACCGGGTCGACGCCGGGGCAGTTTGGGCAACGACAATAGCACTGTCTCGAAACCAGGGCGCGCCAGCCTTCGAAGTGGCCAGTCACCCCGAAACCTGACGCTCGATATCGACGGCCGCCAAGATACCATCCTCCACCTGAGCTAGTTTATTCGCCTTGAGACTTCCAATGTGCTTGATCAGCTGGGACCGATCGAGAGTCGTAATCTGATGACATAGTGCGAAGGTTTCCTCCGCCAGGCCACAGCTTTCCGCCTCAATCAGCACTACGGTAGGACCGCGCCGACCCTGTCGATGAGATGTAGACAACGGAACGACAATCAAGGATCGCCAGTTTGGTGTGAGATTGAAGCCATCATCAGAGATGATAATCACTGGTCGTCGTCCACGCTGCTCTGAGCCCGATCTGGGGCGAAGCTCGGCCCAATACAAATCCCCGCGCCTCAAGACTCAAGAAGCCTAATTTCGTTTACTTTCTCCCAATCGGGGTCACAGTCCCATTCACTTCCGCCGTGCTCTTCCGCGAAAAGCTCTATCGCCTTCCGACGCCTTTGGCGCTCGAATTCTTGCTTATATAGGAAGAGTGCTCGGTCGAATACTGCTTGCATCGGTTTGCCGGCCTCATCCGCTAGCTGCTTAAGGATCGTTCGGCTCTCCCGGGTTACGCGTACTGTCGTGCTCATAGAGACACTATAGCAAATTTACCCATTTGGGGACACAAAAAAGGGGGTGCCGTCTAGGGAGACCAAAACTCGGTCCCCAAATCCCGCAAGTGCTTCCCCAACATACTGAGTTCCACTGCCCCCAGCTCCGGAACCGCCTTTTTCCTGAACCCCACAAACGACAGCGCCGATTCCAGCAGAGAATCGTCGTCCTTATAAACTAGCTCCGCGGATGACTCGGCCAACTCCAGAAGCGCCTGCTTACCGATGACGAGGGCCTCCCTTCTCTGCACTTCAAAGAACTGGCCCTCGATCAGGTTGAGCCCGCTGATGTCCACGCTGAGGTCGTCGCCACAGAGAATCATTGTTGCTCCTATGCAGCCCAGAGGCGGCAGGACTTCGCGCTGGACCACGACTCCGTGGTGCGTCCAGATGAGGAATGAGGGTTGGGGAGAGCCGTCGAGATTGGCCGTTAAGAACGATGCGAAAGAGCAGTTCTTGGGGAATTCATCTTTGCTCGACCAGAGTGAGGTGTCTGAGAGCTGCAACGGAGTTTTGTCTATGCCTGCGTCGAGCTTGAACCTGGAGAAATACTTCTCCTCGGTCTCCCACAGTCTCTGGGCAAACGGAATTCTAGAACCGGGGATCAGCCCGCTCCGAGGGTCGTGGCTAAACCTGTTGACCTTCTTACCGTCCAGACTGAGCGGAATGGGGCAATAAAGACAGCGACCCAAGAGTTCACGCGACAGTGTTCCGGAGAGCTGACTCTTATCCAGACTCTCTATCAGGAGCGAGAGACGAAATCCGTTTGGTGGCTTCAATTCGACCTCCCTCTCTTCAAACTCACCTTTCTTCCAGAAGTAAGCCGGTGGCTCGGAAAACTCTATCAAGACCCCGTCCGAACAATTCTGGAGAAAGTAACGGAGAGCTTGTCCGAGGTAGTGAGTTCCGCCGACGCTGTCCCCTCCGGGTCGATAGAGCGACTCGAAGACCTCGGCCCGACTCCAATCGGCTCCCTGAGCGAGGAAGACAATATCGCCGGAGCCCTCCGTAAAAGAAATCTGACCGGCCTCACCGGCAACTCCGGCTTGCACAAGCTTGAGAACGGCCGATTCGAAGTCGCTCAACTCATAGCGAGAACTCTTCTGAAGCGCTCGCTTGAGCTCCACGGTGAAGCTGCCGCTGGAGTTGAACCGGCCCTCGGCACGCAGCATCTGGAGAAATCTTGAAACTTGTCGAGTGATCTCTTACAGCCTCTCCCAGGCTCCGTACTTGAGATTCTTGAACGAGCCAGGCTTGACTCGCGCATTCCGCAAGAAGACCTGCACAGCCATTTCCATCTCCAGGTGGAGACGGGCCATCTCCTGCTCGACTTCGGGAGCCAGTTGAAACTCGTTTCGTTCGTTGCGTCCGACCGGCAACCCCAGAACTCGAGCCATATCCGCTTCGAAATAGGTGAGGTCTCCGTAGGGACGTTTGGGGTCGACGCCCACCAGGACTTTGCCGTCCTCGAAGGTGTAGCTGTTTCGTACCGACATAGACCGAATCAGCTTGAGATGCTTCTCTTTGAACTGAAAAACTCGGACCTCGGGTTTTGCTTCCAAGTCGGGATGATGCTCGAACACGTCGCTCTCAGGCTTCTGATACTCGTAATCCCCGGGGGGGAGTTCGGCAAAGAGAAAGCTCAACTCGATGACCTTTCGAGGGTCGAGTTCGCCTCCCCGGTTGGGGAGCACCACCAAGGGAGCGCCGACCTCCATAAAATCCCAGAACACCTCGGCCTCGGAGAGGTTCGAACCCATCCCCTCGGTCCACCGGATCACCGACTCGTCGCCGGCCCCGCCGGCCGACGCGCACATCAGAGTGCAGGCCGCCACCAAGATGAGCCTTCCGGCTTTGGAGAAAAGACCCATAGGGAATCCACCTTTCCTAAACGAGGAGCTTGTACTCCAGCTTCCCCTCTTCCGGTACAGCATCAACCAGCCTGACCCTGACGGCCTCACCCAACCCGATACTCCGATCTGGATTGTGAGCATACATCTGCTCGACGACCCAGTCTTTGCCTGGAAGACTCTCCAACGGGATCAGCCCTTCCACCAGAGAGTCGTCGAGTTGGGCCACAAGTCCGATAGGCAAAACCCGGGTGACGTGTGCGTTGAACTCTTCTCCTATCTGATCTGACATATACTCGGCCAGCAGCATACGGCGGCGGAACGCCTCTGCCTTGCCGGCCATGGTGCTACGGTGGTTGAGGTGGTCACACAACTCACGCAGCTCCGGCGTATCGGGAAGTTTTTTCCGCTCCCCGCGCAAGTAGGCCTTGAGAAAACGATGGACGGCGAAGTCGGCGTAGCGTCGCAAGGGGGAGGTGAAATGGAGGTAGAGAGGAGCGCCCAGCCCCAGATGGAGTCCTGATACTGGTGTATATCGAGCCTTCTCGAGCACCCCCCGAAAGACCGAGCGAATGGCCGGCTCGCAATGGACTCCTCTGATCTGCCGATCGAACGCCGCGAGGGCCAGCGGTGTGAGACGCCCTTGCAAACCCAGAAAGAAGCCGAAATGAGCGGCCGACTCGGAAAGAAGGTGAACTTTCTCGTCATCGGGCTCGGCATGCACCCTGTAGACTGCGGGATAGCCACGCTGGGAGAGCCAGGAGGCCACCGCCTCATTGGCGGCCACCATATATCTCTCGATGAAGAGATGAGCCTCCGTGCTTCGCTCGGGGCGAGTGCCTGTCACGTTTCCTTCGTCGTCCAGTGTCACGTAGGCCGTCTCTGCGTCGCCCATACTGGCCCCACCCCGGCGGCTTCTTGACACCGAAAGTCGAGCGGCCGCGGTCCGAAGCCATGGCAGCATCTCTCTCACTTGATAAAGGTTGTCGCTGCTCTCACCGCCTCGTAACCAGAAATCAAGCTCGCTGTAGCTGACGCGGGTGTCGGAATGAATGAGGCTTTCATAGATGTCGACCGACTGGACCTCCCCTTCGATGTCGATCCTCATCTCCACAGTCAGACAGCACCTGTCCTTTTTCGGAATGAGACTCAAGTGACCGGAGGAAAGAGCGTGGGGAAGCATGGGGAGCACCTTATCGGTGAGGTACGTGCTGGTGCCGCGAGCGCGGGCCTCCTGATCTAAAACCGAACCTTCTTTAATGAATTCGGCCGGATCGGCGATAGACACCAGCAACCTGATGCTGCCTTCGCTATCGGCGGGGAGCACGGAGACGGCATCATCCAGATCGGTTGTCGAAGGAGCATCGATGGTGATGGTAAGGACGTCGCGAAGGTCGCGTCGCGACCCCAGTTTGTGAGGTCTGGCCGCAATCTGGGCGACTTCCTCGAGACACTCCTCGTCGAAATCCTCCACCAGGTCGTAGCGGGCAATCAGCCTTTCCAGAGGGATGTCGTCTTCATCCTCGTCCAGCACGTAGCCGACCTCGGCATTCTTACCGTTGATCTGGGAGATAACGACCTGACCGGACTTGGCTTTGCCTTCTAAGGGCCAGTCCGTGTTGGCAACCTCGCCGTCGGTCTTAAGCCAGAGATCGCCTCGACGCTCCACCACAGTCCCGAAAAGAATAGAGCGGCGACGCTCCTCAAGACGCAACTTCCGAGCGGTAAACCGGCCGTCGTCTCCCTCCTCAATCTCCGCGCTGACCAGGTCACCGGCCAAAAACGGATTGAGATCGGGAGGTATGACAAAAGCCGAGTCTGGACCCTCGTCGGTCTGAAAGTTCAAGAAACCGAACCCTCTGGGATGCACGTTGATGGTTCCGAAAACTCTCGATTCTTCGCTCTTACTCATAGCTTCGCTTACACCGGCCGTCGCCTGGCGACCTCCTAGACAGAGCACTAGCGTAGCCCTTTGGGTATGGATCCAAAGTATAGGTCGATTCTCACCTCATGTGGGGAGTAGAACGGCCGGTCGACCTGTAGTGTGGTAGCACACCTACTTGAGAAGGAGACTTAAGCATGTCTACAAGACACAATAATTTCAAAAAAGGATTACGAAAGTTGGCCCTCGCGGGCGGAGCGCTCTTCGCCGCCGCCACGATGGCTTCGGCTCAGCCTAACATCGGCACCGAGCTCAACGGCCAGCGACTCTACTTCGACCAGCCCCCGGTCATGCAAGAAGGCCGAGTTTTGGTACCTCTGCGAGGAATCTTTGAGAACCTTGGCGCCGACGTTCTTTACACCCCCGCCACCAAAACCATCAAAGCAACCGGAGACGGAAATACCGTAGAACTCACCCTTGGCGAGAGACAGGCCTTCATCAACGGCCGGCAGGTCTACCTGGACGTGCCCGCCGGCACCATCGGTGGACGAACCATGGTACCGCTCCGCTTCGTATCGGAGGCTATGGGTGCCGACGTGAAATGGCAGTCGGCTAGCCGAACCGTGGCTATCACGCATAACGAAAGCAACGACACAGTTTCCGACAACAATCAGCAAAACAACAACGACGACGCGATGCGTCCCGAGATCAGCCAACTGATTCACAACGCTCGAGGCACCCTGAACCCCGGCGATGATCTCACCGTCACTCTGATCGGCGCGCCCGACGCCCGAGCCACCTTTGCCATCCTGGGAGCTATCCAAGAAGTCGGGATGGCCGAGGTCTCTCCCGGACGTTATGAGGGTCGTTTGCGCATCAACCAGAACCTGAACATCGACAACGGTACGCTTGTGGGTTACTTGCGTAAGAACGGCTTGGAGACCGCCATGGAGGCTGACCGAGCCATCACAGTCGCCAACAGCTCCTCGCCGGACGTGACCTACGTCACTCCAAACCCCGGCACGATCGTGTCTCAAACCCGCCCCCAACTGAGAGCCGTTTTCCCGGACTACGTTCGAAGCGGAAGCGCTAACTTCGTGCTGGACGGCCAAAGCTTCTCTCCGTCGGTATCCAACGACGGCAAGACCGTGGCCATTACCCCTAGCTACAACCTGAATCCGGGTGTGCACAACGTGGAAGTCTCCGCCCTAAACCAGAACGGCCAACGGATGACCCGAAACTGGAGCTTCACCGTGAGCCAGTCGGCGTCCAACAACGATCCCTACAATAACAACAATCCTCAGGTTTCGATCACAAATCTGAGCAACGGAACCAGCGTGCCCGCGGTATTCAATATTCAGGGTCAGACTTCGCCGTACACCAAAGTGAAGATCGACGCTACCACCGAACGCCAGTTGATCCCCGGCATTATCGGACTGAAGGGTCGCACTACGACCACTTCAACGGTGTCCGACGCCCAGGGTCGGTTTAATGTTCAGATGAACACCCAGAACCTTCCCTCCAACAGCCAGATCGATCTGGAAGTCAGCTCCATCGACCCCAACGGCAACATCACCGACACGGTCGACCTGAACGTCGTCAGACAGTAACCGACAACCTACTAGAATAAGGCCCTCCCTCCGGGGAGGGTTTTTCTTTTTGGGCGATCCTTAGGGGGTGAGAATTTCGTTCAGCTCGCCCTGATCGAGCCACATACCCTGGCAGTCGGCACACAGGTCGAGCCTGACGCCCTTCACCATTGTGCCCACCAGAATCTTGCTGCACCTGGGACAAGGCCGAGTGCCTTCGGGACGAAGAGCCATCTTGTTGATCTTTTTTACACTGAGAAGCCGCGGTGGAACCTGTTTGAGGTCCGCCAACTGCTCCAACTCTCCATGATCGAGCCACAGCCCGTTGCAGGTGGTGCATTCATCCACCTCCACCGGGCCGAGATCGCAAGCCTGCAGATTGGCTCCGCAGGCCGGACAATGGAGAGGGCTGCGTGGAGGAGTGACCGCGACGGCTTGAGATTGGGTCGTGTTGGTGGTGGACTGAGACGTTCCACAGCAGCCATCGAGAGTGCATCCGTCACAGGGGCACGAGCAGGAGGAGCCGCAGTCGCAACACGCGCCCGCATCCCCACAGTCGCACGCCCCGCAATCACACGCACCGCAATCGCAGCCACCACAGCAATCGCAGTAGCCCGCTATCTTGCGGCGTTTGAGCGGAGCACTCTCCTGCTTGGCAGGTAGAAGCTCGGAAAGGATTCCGGCGGCGTCTCCATTCTCCATGCCCATCCTGGCCAGACCGCCTCTGGCTCTATTGACTTCTCGCACAAGGGCTCTATGAGCATAGCTTGTGTCGTGCTCTCCTGAGAGCAAAGCGTTAAATCGACCTCGACGGCGGTCTTTCTCCAGATCGTCGATGGCGTCCTTAATGTAGATGGCTGCGCCCAACCCCTGACCAAGCTGTCTCATAGCCGCCTGCAAGTCTGGGCGGCCGGTGAGTGTCGAGGCGTGGGCAAAAATATCCCCCAGAAGGAGACTGGTCGGTTGGGCGTAGCGCTCCAGTGGGAGAGTTTCGCGCTCCAACTCTCCCTGACGGTCCGAAAGCGTGGAGATGAGAGCGCCTGCAAACCCGGATCCGCTTACCGTCTCCCTAGCTCGCTCCGCCTGACGTCGCACGAGCTTCAAACCCAGCTTCGCTTTCAAGCTACCTTCATCGGCTGCGTCATCTCGACACTTCTCTTCGATCAAGAGCATGTTGACCGCCGTGAGCCAGCGCCGCGACTCCGGGCTTAGACGCCGTACGGGGAGCTTTCGGAAAGGGACAGCCGTGCAGGAGAGTCTCTCCACCGGCGCCTTTTCCAGGACCGCCATCACCAGATGCAAAAACGCGATATCGTAGCCGCTGGTCAGGGCCCAGGGGCGCCCAAGCTCAGCCATCGCATGGCAGCTTCCGCAAAAGCTTGATTGGTAGCGACCACGGGCGCAGCCGGACAGGGAACGAGGACTCAGATTACCAAACACCATGCAATTTGCGCCTCCTCGGGGGAAGACTCCTATCGGCAGGCGCATATTTCTCCCGTGCCGGAAGAGGAACTTAAAAATCTCCTTGAGCAGTTTCAAGGTTCGGGGCGGGCCGACTCCAGCGGCGTCTTTACGCTCGCTGTCCATAAAGCTCAGGAGAAACTGAGCCAGTTCCAGCTTGCTCAGCGACAGGACTATGTGAAATGCCTGGTGGCGTCCGCCGTTCTGGGCGGGGCTACAAGGATGGAAGTTCAACTTTTTTCCACCGGAAGCTCGACCTGGTGGGATGGAGAGATTTACCGTCCAGAACAGCTAGAGACCCTCCTCCACCAGTTGCTGAGTCCAACCGACCAGGCCCTGGTAGAGTTGGCCGTAGCGGTCAACAGCCTTCGCCGGGCCGGCGGAGCCGTCCAGTCGTTCTCTTCGGTGAGCCCGGACGGACGCGGCTACAAACTCCGGGTTCAAGGTGAGTCTTACGCCCTGGAGACAATCGAAGATGAAAGACCGGGAAACAGGTTCGACCTTGGCCACAATCTCGAACTGGGAAGACTCTGGTCAGGCTGGCGAGGACGTTATGCGGAACAAAGCGTCCTCGTGGAAAGTTGCTGCTACGCCCCACTCGGTCTGGCGGTCAACGAGAAATCGATACGAAACCCCGTTCGTGTAGGAACTTCTCCGGAATGCATCGCCTGGTTGCAGATCGGGGAGCTTCCCGGTCCTGAAGCCCCGGTAGAGCCGTCACCCGAATGGGCCAAAGCGTGTCTGACCTTACGGCAGGAGCCGGTTGATGAACAATATGGCTGCGTGATAGCGCTGAGCCCCGATCGGGAGGCTCACGGTGAAGCGCTAAGCCTTCTCCTCAACGGGGTCCACTTTGTGCGGGGTCGACATCTCCTGGTGACGCCGTTCGCCCACGGCTTTCTGTGGGGACCGCTCGACAAGAACGTTTCCCACTCCGATCTCGCTGAGAACGACAAGTATCAGAGACTTCTCCAATGGGGCCATACGACCGCGGACTGGCTCACTCTCCAACGTTTGGAATCCTCTACACCCTTACCCGAGAGTTTCTTGCGGTCTTTGATTCTGGAGGGCCCTCCCACGGCTGAGAGGTTTCAGCTCCGCGGAGATTCTGAGTCAGCACAGAGAGTCCGGACCTGGATTGCCGAACATCAGTTTTTCCTCGACATAAAGGACGACAATCGTTGGGAAGCGCTCCTTCGCTCTCTATCCGGTATCACCGACCCTGGCGTTCTCCTGGCGCGACGAGAAAAGCTCGGCAAGGCACTTCTGCAAAGCCTGGAGATGAGTCTGCAGTCTTCCAACTACTCGGAGTGCCAGCCACTCTGCGAAAAGTTGGCCGCGCTCGACCCGGAAACCCACGGTGATTTCAGCCGCAACCTCTTTGCCGCGCTGGCCGCCGTCTGCGGTCGGGACAGGCAGAACTGTCAAGGCCTGGCGCCCACCCTGCAGGCCAACATTCTTCGACTCGAAGGGCGCCAATCGGAGGCTCTCGCTCTTCTCACCACTCCTCTCGACCGAGGTCAGGTCTTGCTGGCACTAGAGCAAAGCGGAGAGGCTCGGGACCTCCTGCGCGAAGCCGGCACGGAGTCCGCCGAGTCGATGGAGGCCCTCTCCGACTGCCTGGCTTTCTCCCCAGGTCGCACGGGTGAGGACGGATTGGAGGCGCTGGAGCTCCGAAGACAGGCGACGCTTATGAGGGAAGCGGCTGGAATTCCTTGGGGCGGCTTGTTGCAGCACGACCTGGCTCGCCTGGCCAGGAGCGTCGCCTCGCTGCCTACCTGGGTCAAGTATCGTGCCGGGGCGAGTTGGGCCGGTAGCAACCCTTCGGAGACCGCTCAGGGAGTGGAGATTCAGATCGAAGCGGCCATCGATAAACTCCTACGAAAGCCTACCGCCGTCATCCAGCTCCAATCGGCTCTGCTTCATACGGAAAAGCTGTTTCCGCTAGACCACCTTTACCTGGCAGCCGTCCGTAGCAAGATTGTTCACGCCCTGCGGAGAGCGGGTCGTTGGAAGGACGCGGACAGTGTGCTGGCTCGCGCCTGGTTGCTGGACTATCTGCTTCAGACTGTCAGACAGAGTCGGTAGTCCCGTAATTCTCGAGCAGTTGTTCGCGCATTCGTGCGTAGTCTCGGACGAGAATTCTCTGCACGGTCGCCAATCCGCTATCTAAGATGACTCCTGCGATGCCCACCATCACCAGAACGAAAGAAACGCCGTGGGTGAAAGGGAGCCCGGCCAAGCCCAGGGCGAGCGAACCTAGACTTCCCTTGAGAACCTTGGCGCGCGAAGAGAGGTCTGCCAGTTCGGGGTCCCATTCGAGAATCCTCAACCCGTCATTGAGTTGCCGTAGATAGTGCCGGCGACGCTCTTCCAGACCGGCTTCTTCCAAACCAAATCCGGTCAGGTCGGAACGGAGACCATCAGCCGATAGGATCAGCGCCGCCGAAACGGCCAACGATCCCAGCGGCAACTTTTCTCTACGTAGGGTGACCCCTTCGCGAATCCAGTAGACCTGGCTCGACTGCCGGTGAGTGGTCCACATCGTATCGCCTCCTCCGCCCGCGTGCTCGTGGCCGGTGCTCACGTGGGCAGCCAGGATGACGGCGCCTTCCACCGGCCCTCGGGGAGCGAGACTTTCAAAGTTTCCGCTCAGGAATCGGGCCGGAGATTGAGGGTAAGGCTCGGCCCAACGCTCTTCCTGGGCTGGAGGGAGCGCCAATAACTCCTCCTCTCCTTGAAACCAGAGGATTTGAAAAGGACGAGCCTTGGAAGAGAATCCGTTGGTGGGGTTGCGATGGAGGCCGTCTATTCGGAGGCCGTCGAAGACCACCTGAAACGGACTGGCAAAGAAGCGGACTCGCACCTCGCGAGACAACTCGGCTCTGATACGGATCAGGGCAAGTGCCTGCCAAAAGCTCGCTTTAGCCCTGAGGCTGACCGAAAGTCGGACCTCCGAACCGAGGGAATCGGTGAGAGGACAGACCTCCATCGTCTCACCGGCCCACTGAAATCGGCGCTCTCCCAAACAGAGAGAGACTTCACGGTTTTCACCTAGAGCGGCTCCCCAGACAGCTTGGCGAAGCCGCTGCCAAGCGGGCGGCCCCGAACTGGTAGGGTCTTGAAACGTTCGCTCCACCTCTTCGATCGAAGGCGCATCCCCATACTGAAACTTAAAGAGAATCTCCAGGCGAGTGAGATTGACCTCCAAGCTCGGCGAACCGCTGTGATAGACAGCTTGCCCCAGAGCGACCATCCAAGCGTAAGGATAGGGCAGACTCTTTTTTGCCATCATCCTAAGGGCGCGCCGCCGGTCCAGACTGAAAGCGCCCTCCGAGTCGACCTCCGCCGCGCCACGGGCTTGCTCTAAAAACTGTCCTAGCTCCTCCACTCCCGGTACTTCCATGTCGATGGAGTCATGCCCTAGAAGACTTTAAGGCAAGAACCTCAAGGGCCGGCGACGAAGGGGCAGCTATGGGTCTTTTCTGGATTCAGGGTGGGGAGCTTTCCGAGTACGAATTCCCAGATGCATCGGACGCCGAGGGTGAGGTGGAAAGCCTGACAACAGCCTTCGAGCGCCTCAAATCAAACTACGGCACCGCCGACGACGAGGACGCGCGCCCTGTCATGGAAGCCTCCCAGATCATGACTCCCACCGTGGTCACGGTCACCGAGTCTTGCCCCCTGGAGCGTGCCCTATCTCTGATGACTGAACACAAAATCCGTCATCTTCCGGTCGTCTCCGAACCGGGGCCGCGTGTGGTCGGCATCATCTCCGACCGGGACGCCCTTTTGATGGCGGCCGATCTAGAGGAGCAGGAGATGGAGGGGGTCACCGTCGGTGAGGCCATGACCACGGAGCTTTTGACCGCAGCGCCCTATACCGAAATTCCGTTTCTGGCCAAGACGATGGTGGAGTACAAGATAAGTTGTTTACCGGTGTTGGATCAGGATGAACTGTTGGTGGGGATTGTGACCACGGTTGATGTTTTGCGGAGTATTGCTTGTCACGCGCCGTTGAATCTTTGGGTTTGAGAATCACTTGTGTGATTCTATCAATAAACTCCACTATATTGAGAATCGTCACTTGCCTTGGAGGGTCGGTCCAACTCGGCAAGCCTGCTCTTGAGTCGAAATAGGTCCTCCCTGCTGCCTTTTGCAAAAAAGCCATTCACAATCGGATGGGGGCTAAACTCGACGTCGGGAAACTCACTTCCTAAGACCTGGAGCACTTCGATGGAGGGGACTACATCCAGAATGCATTCGATTCGAATGGAGCGCAGATGCAAATCCGTCGGAGGCATCCAGGGGTCTCGACAGAGGTCAGCCAGAATTTCGGGAGTCGCTACGACTAAATTTCTCGAGGAACCAACGGAGCGAATGTCGTGCACCACACTCTGACTAGCAAGAACAAGGTGAAAAGCCTCCCTCGCCGGCACGTTCACGAACTCTAGGCTAACGGTACCCTCCACCGACCTCGCGACATAGACCTTTCGACCGATTTCCTTCCCTATGGCTTTGAGCGCCTCATCCACAGGTGTGTCGATGAATAACAGGGTCACCCTGGTCTCCAGCTCGGCCTCCGCCAAACCTGGAGCGCTCAACAGAAAAAACAAGAACGCGAGTTGCCAAACCAAACGCAAAGCAATCAAGACCAAAGCTCCATAGCCGGATGACTGACCAGATACCCCAACACATCAGCCATCGTCGCCAATCCGACCGGCTCCAAGTCAGGACCCACGACAGGCAAGCTGCTGATCTTCTCGGCCATCAAAACCCTGGCCGCGTCTTTGAGAAAGGTCGAGGGACGAGCCACCACGACCCTCCCGGTCATGTGACGACTCAAAGGCTGCTCCAGAAAGTCCATACTCCGCAACAGATCCCGATCAGAGACGATCCCGGCCATCCGACCCCTCGCATCCGTGATCGGTACGTGATTGAAGCCGAACTCTTCCAACATGTTGAGGGCCTCTTCCACGGTGTGATCGACCGTGAGCGTCATCACCTCGCGGGTCATCACCTCAGACACCGTCACCTGCTCTGACGGATCGGGTTGGTGACAAACGAAGCCTCGTTCGGTGACTACCATCTGCTCCGGGTCGCGCTCAAGCTTGGCCGGACGGGATTGAGGAATGGTGATCGGACGATCCCTTTGGATCGTGCCGTCAATCATCCAGAAAAGTCCCATCCTAGAAGCTTTAACCCTGACTCAGCGGAACCTCCCACCGGAGGATCCCCGCTCGCCGTCACGGAAAGCCGCAAGGTGGATAGCTATCTGGAAAGCCTGAACTCCGAAGGTAGTCGACTGGAAAACGATGTCGAGTTCACCATCGACCCGCTCAAGCAAGCCGAACGCTACGCCACCTTCCAGCATCAAAACTCCGTCTACTGTTTGCTCAGGATGTTCCAGGGTCTGACTTTGGCCCAGGCCGAAAGCGTCGATATCAAGGTAGAAAAACGATGTATCCGACTTGCGGCCCGATGCGAGTCTCCGGAGCTGCGGCCGGAGAGAATACTTGAAGCTCTTTCCCGAGGAGATCGGACCCCGGTCACCGAGCACATCTGCGTGGGCATTTTCGCGGCCACTCACGAGTCCGTAGCCCGACTGGAAGTCAGCTTGGGCGGAAAGAAGCTCCTGGTGGAAGACAAGAGCTTTCGGCTGGTGGAGCATGAAAAGTCCTCAGAAGTATTCCAAGCCGACCTCCATTTCTCCCAACGAGGGTGGCTGGAGAGCGGCGCCAAGGAGCAGCTGGAGCTCGCCGGTAGGCTTTTCCACGCGCCCATGCCAGTCACCATCGACAGTCAAACTCTCGTCATGAACGAACCGGCGCTGGAGAAAGAGCGCTGGTACAAAGACCTGACTCGTCCGCAAGTTTTGGTCACGGCGCTCAAGCAACTTCCACCGGAGCGAGCCTTTCAGCCACTTGAGGAGAACCTCTTCCTATCCGAAAGCAGCGAAGGTTCAAAATCATTTGTCATTCTCGACCCCAAGGGAAGGCTCTATATCGACCTCGCCTTTACCGAGCACCAGAAGATCGTACCGGTGATTGACGGAGTGGCCGGAAATCCCGTGGAAACTGGGCGGTTCCCCGGTCTTCACGCCTGCCACGAATTCCCCGGGGCTCGCACTGATCTCAGTGGCTTGACCCTCACCGACCAAGAGCTTTTCTTGAACGAAGTCGAGCAACGCTACAGAGAAGCTCTCCAGGTGTTGCTACCCCACGTCCCTCATCTTCGGGCCGTTTGGCCGAAGAACTTCAACCTCGCCGGCGCCGTCGGCACGGCGACCTTTGCGGGTGAGCTGGCTTTGGTGACGGTACCGGTCACGCTGTTTTTCGGCGGACTGTACCAGGCCTACGACAAAATGAGCTTCCGATTTCAACAGAGCAAAGCTCGGGAAACTCTCATTCAAGAGACCGAAGCCCGCATAAGGGCGTTGCTTCAGGGCTAGTTTCAGCCCCCTTTCAGCCCACCTCGATACACTGGTCTCAAAGATATACAAAAGACTTTACCGACTGCTCGGATGCTCACAAAAAAGAAGCAGCGGAATCGAAAAGAGACCCATATGTTTATCCACTCCTCCAAGCGACCCGTTCAGGTCGCTCCTCAGCACGCGTCTGTGAGAGCATCCGACGTTTCCGCGTCCGCAGCCGCTCCAAGTTCCGACACCGTCACGCTATCCGAGAGCGAGCAATACCAACAGACGGTGGACCGCACAGCCGATGACTGGGGCGTGGCCGGCCAGAAGCTGGGAGCCCTCTCCCTGGTGGCCGCGGGAGCAGCCGTCATACCTTTCCAAACTCTGATGAGATTCCCGAACATGCCGCTTCCCGCGGCGGTAGCTCTGTCCATTGGGACCTTAGCCGGATTGGCCATCGAAGAGCGCCAAATCGGCATCGGCAAGAAGCTCGGCAAGGTGGTGGGCCAAACCCTAGGAGGAGTAGCGGGACACGCCAAAGCGCTGACCGGATTCCACTCTCCCAATTCGAAAGAGCCGATTCAACTGAAAAGAGCGGACGCCAACGAGGTCAAACACTTCGAACCGCTCGCTCCCCGCCTACTCCATTCCGCACAAAAATCGCTCACCGGCTCTCCCGCCCGGCGAACCCGAGCCGTGGAGTTCGGCGAACTGGTCGGAGCCACAGCGGGCGTTATGGCCACATCTTACCTGCTCCCCAAAGTCCTCACGGCGGTCGCTGGGGATAACGCTCTGGTGGCCGGTGTGGCGGGCTCTTTGATCGGCCCCCTGGCCGGAATGGTCGTGGGAGGCTGGCAAGAGAACACCCTCGGTCTGGGAAGAGCAGCAGGCGAGCTAGTCGGCAGCGGTCTGTCTAAATTAGGCGTCGGAAACACTCTACCCAAGGATGCGAAACCTCCCATCTACCTCGGCGAGAAAAGCGAACCCGGACTACTCAAATCCGCCTTCCTGGGCTTAAACAAAGCCATCGCCGAGCCGATCATCGGCCCCCTTGTAGACGCCACTGTCGCCAGCAACGGCCTGTTCGGCGAGACGGCGGTCCAGACCATGGAGTTTGCCGACCGGCCTCTCCCCAAAGTGAATCGCGACCGCCTCCTGAAAAACTTCATCGAACTGACCTCCATCTACGGACCCTCCGGAGAAGAGCAACTGATGGGAGAAGAACTGGTCAAACGTACTAAAGAGCTCGGCGCCTCGGCCCAAACGCTGGAAGACGGCACCGTCATCGCCACTCTAAAGGCGACACCCGGCTACGAAGACGCCCCGACCGTCCTGCTATCCGCTCACCAGGACACCGTCGAGGCCACCAACCCGGAGGCCATTCGCGTGACGGACTACAAAGTCCATACCGACGGCAGACACATTCTGGGCGCGGACGACCGGGCCGGAATCGCCCAAATATTGGAGGGTCTGGAATCCGTACGAGAGCAAGGGTTGCCTCACCCTGAACTCAAGCTCGTCTTCCCGGTGGACGAAGAGCGCGGTCTGCGAGGTGCGGGTCGCCTGCAGCCGGAAGAGATCTCTCAACGCCCCACTCTAGGCTACGTCGTGGACGCCTTGGACGTGGACACACTGCATCTCACCAACGACGCCGTTCTCCTCAACCCGCGCTCCTTGAAATACTCTTTCAGCCAGGCCGACCCCGTAGCCCAGGTGGCTCTGCGGTCTATGGCCCAAGCCGGCACTAATCCGAAAGTGCGACACGCTCCCATTCTCACCGGGGCAGGAAGCGATGCCAACACACCCGCCTTCAACTCCGGACACATCCGCTCTCTGGCGGTCGGTGTCGGCGAAACGAACATGCACACCGGAATGGAGCAGATCAAGATCGACGATCTGGAGCGAGCAGCTCTTCACGTCGTGGGATACATTACCAATAGCTGCGATCTCAGAGTCGAGGGCGACAGCATCGTGGCCAGAGCCTGAGGCTCTACTTCATATTGCTTTTCTCAACCACAAACGGCGCCACGATCATCATATCGATGTCGCTGGCGTTGAAGGTGTTGAAGGCGTCGTTCGGCGAGGTTACCAGCGGCTCACCACGGAGGTTGTAGCTGGTATTGACAAGCACCGGAATGCCCGTGGCTTCACCAAACTGCTTGACGATGCCATGATAGAGCGGGTTCCAGTCGTCACGTACGACTTGCAGTCGACCGGTGCCCATGTGGCTTACAGTCGGAATCTTCTCTTGTTCCGCCTCAACCACCGGTGACACCATCAACATGAACCGCTGGGGATACTGGCCTTCGGCCGGCCCCAGGTCGAAATACTTGGGAGCATCTTCTTCCGGCACCACCGGTGCAAACGGTCGGAACGGCTCTCGAAACTTGATCTTGGTGTTGATGATGTCTTTCATGTCCTCGTTGCGAGGATCGGCCATGATAGAGCGGTTGCCGAGGGCTCGCGGGCCCCATTCAAAACGCCCCTGGTGCAACGCGATGACTTGTTGATCCAGAATGGCGTCGACGATTCTACCGGCCAGATCCTTGGTTTCATCGAAACGCGAGTACTTGAGACCCAGCTTGTCCAGCGTCGCCTGAATCTCGTCCGGTTGATAGCCTTTACCGTAGTAGGCGTGCTCCATGATGTGCTTGCGAGGCTTCTTAAGGAGGACGTGATAGGCGTAGAGCGCGGCTCCTAGAGCGCCGCCGGCATCCCCGGCGTTCGGCTGGATAAAGATTCCTTCGAACGGGGTTTCTCTCATCAATCTGCCATTGGCCACACTGTTCAGGGCCACCCCGCCGGCCATCACCAGGTTTTTGGATCCTGTCGTCTTGTGCAGAGAGCGAGCCATCTTCAAGATGATCTCTTCGGTCAGGCGCTGGATACTGGCGGCGATATCAGCGTAGTACTGATTCTTCTCCGCCTCTTTGGTGCGTCCGTCCACCCCACCGGTCATCTCTGTGAAGAACTCCCCCTCCACCGGTCGCGGCGGACCAAAAAGGTCGACAAATTTCTGACTAAACGTGTGAGTCGCGGAGTGATGGAAGCTGAAATACTCGAGGTTGAGATGGAAACTTCCGTCTTCGTGGACCTTGATCACCTTTTCGATCTTGTCCATGTACTTGGGGTTCCCGTAGGGAGCCATCCCCATCAATTTGTACTCACCCGAGTTCACCATGAACCCTTCCCAAGCAGTGAAGGCCGAGTACAAAAGACCCAGGGAGTGGGGAAACCGGATCTCTTCGTTGAGGGTGATCGAGTTGACGTTGCCGTCCTCAAAGCTGGTCTTACAAAAGCCTCGAGCAGTGGATGTCCACTCCCCTACACCGTCGATGGTCAAAACGGCCGCCTCTTCGTAGGGCGAGCAGAAAACGGCGCTGGCGGCGTGACTCATGTGATGGTCCACGAAGAGCAGCTTCTCACTCGGAATGTCAAGCCACTCCATCAGCTTGCCCTTGACCCACAGTTTTTCGCTAAACCACGTCATCATGGCTTCCCGAAACACTTTCCAAGACTTAGGGAAAGTGGAGAGACTGGACTGAAGAATTCGCTGAAACTTGGGGAGCGGCTTCTCGTAGAAGACCACGTAATCGAGGTCGTCCTTCGTTATCCCGGCCTCTTCCAGGCAATACTCCACCGACTGGCGAGGAAATCCGGCATCAAATTTGATACGAGAGAAGCGCTCTTCCTGAGCGGCCGCCACCAGCTCTCCGTCCACCAGCAGGGCCGCGGCCGAGTCGTGGTAGAGGGCGGAAATTCCTAAGATCTTCATCAGAACTGCTTTCTGGCTTGCTCTAGCTCGGTCTCGGCTTCAGTTCGCGACTGCCAGCCGTCCAGAGTGGCTTCGAGCGAGGCTCCCGCCATACGCGCAAGCAGAGCAAACGGCACCATGATGGTGAAGTAAAATACGGTGAGGATAAATCGTGATTGGAAGTCGCCGATATAGCCGGCCAGTTCCTTCCAACCTTCCCAGAGCTTTTTCAAAATAAGGTATAGATGAAAGGTCCGAGCCCGCTGGAACTACCCAGCACGATCAGCCCCATCAAGCCCACGAGGACGATCACCATGGGGATCATCCACCACATCTTCTCTTTCCAGAGCAGTTGGGCAAACTCGCGTAATGTCTCGATGATACCTTTCATAGCGCGGTGTACTTACACAAGCCCATCGGTAGTCCTCTCGGACACCGAAAAACTAATGGCGTGCTTTCTCACCGCCTCCTCCTCCCATGAGTGTGGCCAGCACGGAGAGCAATCCCAGCCCCGCGCTGTATGATACGAAAAGACCGAAGCCGGGCCAGCTGCGAATAGCTTCGGTGGTTGCCGGAAAGAGCAACCACCCCACAAGATTTGTCAAAATCCAAAGAAAAATGCCGTAAAAAATCCCGACCGCCACCAGGCCCCTAATCGGAACTCTCAATTGGCAGGCTCCATAGAGCATTCCCAGCAGACCGAACATCACCCAGGGGAGCCATCCGGCTGCCCAGTGGATCTCGACACCCGTAGCAGGAATGAGACCTGCGAAGACCACTCCACCGACCGCTAAACCCGCGATCAGACCGCCCCAAGGACCTAAAACTAACTCATCATTTTCAGACAGCTGCGCCGACATGGCGCGGCCCTTCCATGATTGCCCCACCATTCCTCCAGGAGGGCGTTATCGATATCCCCGAGAACCGCGCCAGCCGTGAAATACGTCGTACGCATATTTCTTGTGACCGTCGGTTTAGTCTTCGGTGTTATCATCACCGAGATCGGATTACGGATGTACTATCCCGACGGCGGCATACCGGCGGCCCACCTCGAACACACCTCGGACGAACGCCATACCCAGTTTGAGGAGAACGCGGAGTGTGGCTATCTTCCCATTGTCGGTCTGGGCGAATACGGCCCGCACGGTTGCCTGAAGAACGAGTACGACCTGGATAATCCCAAGGCTCCGCGCATTCTCTTTGTCGGAGACTCGGTCACTCACCGAGCTCGCATCATCAACGCTCTCAAGAAGCTCTACGGCGAGGACACCTTCGAATACTGGAACGCCGGGGTGGAGAGCTTCAACACCATGCAAGAATGGGTCTTGTTTAGGGAGCACAATCAGGCCATCAATCCCGACCATGTCGTGCTGACCTTCCATAACAACGATTTTCGAGCGACTCCCATGGTGGTAAGGGAGCGCGGTCAGATCAAGATCTATCAGCCGGGATTGGACATCAACCCCTGGCTCTTCAAGAGAAGCTACGTGTATCGCTGGGCTTGGCCCAAAGGCGACGACACCGAGATGCGGGAGCAGCAGGTAATGGAGGGCCTCAAAGGCTTTAAGACCGCCCTCGCCGACCAGCAGATTCGGTTTACCGTCATCCTCCACCCCATGCTGAAACCATACTCCGAGTGGAATGAAGACGAGATCGCCTCCCGCGAAAAATCACTTCAGTACTTTAAGGAGTTGGACCTGGAGGTCATCGATCTGCTCCCGGTGATGGAAAAGGCTATCGCCGACGGAGTCAACCTCACCGAGGCGCCGGAAGACTACCTCCATCCCAGCGACGAACTTTCGGAACGGTTCGCCGAAGAAGTCAAGCGCCAGGGATTGTTGTCCTCTCCTGACTCAGCAGGCTAGACCATGTACCCCGCGGGATAGAAACGGCTCAGAATCGAGTGTCCGCGTAGGAGTGTCTTGATTTTGGCAGAAGGATAGAAGACGAGGGTGTGCGAGGAGCGGAACACGACAGAATGACCTACCAAACAGTGGAGAAACTTGCCGACGAGAAGGCTGCGACCGCGAAGATCGCCCAGCTTTCAAGCAGTGGGAATCAGTTTAGCTACTACGTCATCAATTTCACGGACAGCTCCAATCTGCGTGGCTCTGATCGAAGCTACGTGAACGACAAGCTGCTCGTCAACGTGGCGAATCTGATGGTAGCGCTGCTGGGCACCAAGATTTTCATTGCCAAGACCAACAAAGACCGACTGGAGGTTGCCCTTCCAGGTATTGGTAAACAAGACGCGATTTCGACCGCCGGAGAGGTTCGGGAGAAACTGGAAGAGCAGTTCTGCTCCAAGATGCCCGGTCTAGGCGTGGCGATGGGATTGGCCAATCATCCGACCGACACGGACGAAAAGCTGGGGATACGACATCTAGCCACAGTTGGTGCCGATGAGGCAACCAAACTCGGCCAAAATCGCATCTTTGCCGCAATCTCTAAGGCTGACCGGGCCAAAGACGAATAAAGACCAGGTCCTTAACCGCGATTACTTGGCCCTGAGCTCCAACGCCTGAATCCCTACCGCCTGCCGGTATCCCATGACGCTCGCTATATTGGCTTTGATATGCATGGAGCCGACGCGGCTCCCCTTAGAGTCTTTGAGAAACCAGCCGTCCTTGTCCTGGGTGAGTTCCAGGGTCAGAGACCGATAGCTTTCCACAGGCACCGCACTATAGAGATAGGTCAGCAGCACTTTGGCTCCGCTATCAGGCGAAAACTGTTGCATTTTTAGAGTCACCAGATCTCTCCCTGATTTCTGGCGGAGAACGACACCGCTCTTTAGCTGACCAGGCGAATAGGCAATCTGCGCTCTTCCGCTGGGGATATGCAGAAGGTGCGTCAAGCGACCGCTCTTATCGATCCTAAGCGAGAGTTCGTCCACGGATTTGTCCTGATCGTTCGTCGCTTTGACCAGGAATTGGTCCTTAGCCAGAGCTGGGGGTGCGAGGAATACGGCCACCATCAAGATGACAAACAGACGGAGGTATATCTTCATTGAAAACATTCCCGGGATCATGAAAAGACCCCAGCCTGTATCAGGCAAGAGCCTCAAGACTGCAGCTTGGCAGTCAATCTGAACGGCTCGAAGGCCGCGTTTGTTTACCGGCGCTCTTTACGGAGGCGCTTCTTCATCTCACGGCGCTTGGCATCCGAGGGTTTCTCGTAATGCGCGCGGCGGCGAAGTTCGGACATCAAACCGGACTGGTTACACATCCTACGAAATCTGCGGAGTGCGCTTTCGATAGTCTCGTCGTCGCGTACAGAAGTCTCTAGCATTGTTCATTCCACTCTGTTCTTTTTTCGAGCCTTTCGGCGTGTTCGCATAATATCGCGAACAACTGAAAAGAGCAAGGACATGGGAAAATTTGTTTTTTTTAGCTATTTTTGAGGTCTCGACGATAGTCTGTTGATGTGAATATGATTAGCAGCATATCCCGCAACCCGGTCGTGAGGACGAGACCTTCGGGCTCGGTGAAACCCGCGCCGAGTCACCCCGGCAGTGCGCCACGCGAGAGCCTGAAACTCTCCGCACTGGAGCCACTGGAGACGCCCAAAAAGGCGATCCGGAAAATTGTGGAAGACCTGGGATACGCCGAGTTCCCTCAGGTCTCACCGGACGGGAAAACACTGATTTTTAATGTGGTCGGAGACTACTCCACCTCTCAACTGATGAGAGTGCCGGCAGCAGGCGGCGAGGTCCGCGCCCTGGATTCCGGAGAAGTCGTCACGCCTGATAACGTCGGCGAATATCTGCAACAGCATCAAGGCAGTATTAGAGAGCAAGCCACCTTCGACAAGACGGGCAATCTGCTCTATCGGACCAATCAAAACGGAACTTTCGACATTGGCAGCTATCACTTCGCCGACAAGAGCTTTCAAATGGTGGCGGAAAACCCGAACCTGAACCTCAAGCATCCGGTCCACCTGGATGACGGTCGGACCGCTATCTACGGAGGCCCACCCACCCCCGAGCGCCCCACCTCCGAGCAATACTCCAATCTTTATCTACTGGACCCGCGAACCAGCCAGATGCAGCAATTAACGCATTCCGAGGGAGACTACGCCTACAAGCATCCGGCTCCCGTCAACGGTAAGCTTGTCGCTCACCGCGAAGACAAAGCCAACAGCAGCCTGTCGGATCTGGTCACGCTCAGTCCCGACGACGGCAGCGAATCTCTCCTAACCGACACTCCCACGGCCGACGAGAAACATGCGTTCTACAACGAGAAAGTGGGCCTCATCGTTTACCATCGAAAAGTCGACGGGGACAAAAATCTCGTCTTATCCACTCCGGACGGTGGCCGCACAGCCCAGTTGACGTTCTACGGACGCCCGGCTCAGTCGCCTTGCTGGTCGCCGGACGGGAAAGAAATCTTCTTCATCAAGAAAGACGTTCGCCAACCCGATGACCAACCGTTTTATCATCGGCAAGCCGAGGTGAGAGCGCTCAACGTCAAGGACGCCTTGAAAGACCTCGCCAAACAAGCGAAAAAGCGATTAGAGAAGCTTGAGAAAGATAGCGCCGACGAGGAGACTCTTGCCTTGGCCCGCGAACAACGGGACAACTACGAGTTCTTTCTTCGACGTTACTAGAGTGGCGGAAAAACGATCGTCAGCTTCGTGCCCTGTCCTTGCTCCGACTCCACCGTGACATCCGCCCCGTGCATCTTGAGAGCCTGGTCAGCCACCGCCAAACCTAGTCCCGATCTCGACCCGACACCTTTGGTGGAAAAGAACGGCTCGAACATCCTGGCTTTCACGTCGTGACTCATCCCGCAGCCGCTGTCCTCGATTTCTAAAACAGCCCGCCCACTTTCGGTATAGGTCTTGACCGAGATCTTCTTGGCTCTCGAGGAGTGTTGAACCGCGTCTTCACTATTGTTCAGCAAATTCAAGAAAACACGTCCTATGGAAGCCGAATCTCCCTTGACCCGCGCCTCCTGGAGGTCGGTGACAAGTTCGGCGTCACCGGTGAGCCCCAGCGCCAGGGCCTGACCCAAGATCTGATCCAAAGAGAAGACTTGCCACTGATCGCTGTCCGGTTGGACGAAATCTCTAAACAGCTCCACCAAGCGTTGAAGACCGGCGAGAGAGTCTAATATCGGGTCGAACGGAAGCTGAGGAGCCTGCTCTTTGAAGGTCTTCAGACTCTCCGTCAGGTCATTCAGCGGCCGGCGAACAGAATTGGTGACCACAGCAGTCAACTCGTGAGCCGTGAAGAGCTGTGCCTGAGTCTCGGCCAGTTCATCGGAGGCTTTTTGCAGAGCTATCTCGTGGAGGAATTCTCGCTCTTCGTGCAAGGCGGCGTTCTCTAGAGCCACCGCCCACTGCTGGCTCAGGGCTTCGATCAGACGCTTCTGCTCCTCCTGAAAGAGGTTTTCGCTCACCCGGTGGTCGAGGTAGATCACTCCCTGGACCTCCCCCCTCCAGAGCAAGGGCGCGCAAATTACGGAACGCAAATTCCCGCTCTTAATACTGGAGAGGGGGTCTATCGAACTCTCGTTGGAGGCGTCCAGCATACAGAGCGTTTCCTGCTCCTCGAAAACCTGGGTGACGATCGTTCGACTATAGGGGAACTCGGTGTTCTCCGGGATGGCGGTCTTGACTTTCAGCTCTTCGCCTTCCTTGACCAGGATGACACCGTTCTGAGCCCCCACAATTTTGACCGCTTCTCGGAGCAGATAGGCAAGAACGCCGTCCAGACTCAGGGTGGAGTTCAGCATGGAACTTGCCTGCAGCAATAGATCGAGATGTTCTCTTTGGAGATCTTCAGTGCTTGCCATAAAAACCATGTTGGCCGCCGACCAGAGAGTACCTTTGGTTCGGTGGACCGAGGATTGGACTCCAGAGTCCTCAAATGGGAATCTATTGAGCCAGCAACAGGACATGGACCCGGGCGTGACCGAGAAAAGCACGGAGCAGTTTAGGCGACTCCTGTCGCTGCTGCTTCTCGGGCTTCTGCTGGCGGCTTTCTACATCATTTGTCGTCCCTTTCTCCGCTCCCTCACTTGGGCCGCCATCGTGGTTCTGGGAGCCTGGCCCTTCCATTCTCGTCTTCGGCGACGATGGCCACGCTGGCCCGGACTGACGGCAGCCTCCACAACTCTGCTGATGACCTCCATTCTGATTCTGTTGGCCGTCCCGATAGCGAAAGGCCTTGGACCTGAGCTGAAGTCGGCCGGGGAGGCCGCGCTGGCTTTCGTCACTCAACAACAGGATGTTTTGGAGTCCAGGTTGGCCGGTATTCCACTGGTGGGCGAGAGACTCTCTCAAGCGGTGGGCGAGCTCAAGGATGAGACAGCCGACCTGGTGCCCCTGATTCAGAACTACGCGAAAACAGTCTTTGGTACCGCCACCGTGGCGGCCCAGGGCGTGCTCTCCTTTGTTTTCCAAGCGGGCGTGTTTGCCATGGCCGTCTTCTTCTTTCTCTACTATGGCGAAGAATTCTCAAATCAAGTGCGCTCGGCGCTCCTAAAGATGGACCCGCGGACCGAAAGTCTTCTGACTCTGGTTCAAAACACGGTCACGGGAGTGCTCTACGGTCTCGTCTTCACGGCCCTTGCCCAGGGCTTCTTGGCCGGGATCGGATTTGCCGTGGCCGGAGTGCGAGCGCCCACTGTGCTGGGTTTGGCCACGGCGTTCCTTTCCTTTGTGCCCTATGGACCCCAGGCGGTCTACTTGCCCGTATCGCTTTCTCTCGCACTGAACGGCTCCCCGGTTGCCGGGGTTCTCCTGGCTCTGTGGGGCATTCTGGTGGTCAGCTCCGCCGACAACGTGTTGAAGCCGATGTTCATCTCGCGACAAGTTCGGATGCCTCTTCCACTCAGTCTGTTGGGTGTGACCGGCGGACTGTTGGGATTCGGGCTTTTGGGTGTTTTCATCGGCCCAGTAGTGATGGGCTTGGTACAAAACCTGTGGCTTGCCTGGACCGAGGAGGTCTCGGTCGCCGATGAAGAGGCCGAGAGCGCACCCGTTGCGCTCGAACCGGACGGCGAATCCGAGAATCAAGAATCCGCCGAGTCTCCGGAATGAACTCCGACGCAGCCTCATAGCACCACCGGAGGGAAACTCCACCAGGACCGGAATCAGTTATCATCACAATCTGGGGGTTGTCTACGTGTGGATGCGAGCTTTTCTGGTCTCTTTGGTCTTCTTTCTAATCTTGCCGGTGTTCGCTGCGGCTCAACCCCACTCCGCCGGCGGGTCGATGACTTGGGGAGGGCAGACGGTCAAGGTGGAAGGCGCGGTAGCCTACTGGGATGGCAACGTGTTGAGGCTCATTCTCTTAGAGAATCCGATAACGTCCACCAATCGGAAGCATCTTGAGGATCCCAAACTCCGCAATGCGTATCTCAAGCAAAACGCCTACGGCAACTGCACCATCCAATTCTACGGAGGCAGCCAGGGGGCAACCCCTTATACTCGCGAGGACGTTGCGGGTATGCAGTTCGTGGTTTACCAACCTCCCGCCAAATCCCATGTCGGTGGACCCGGTGGGGGGTCGTACGGCGTCTCGTCCCTGACCGGAGAATTTACCAAGAAACGAAACAACCCGGTGAGCGTCCAAGTCAATTATCAGGGAATCCGCTTCCAGGCCGAGTGCCCGGTCTGGGCTTGGGGACCCAAGTTCATCGAAAAGTAGTTTAGCGACCTAGACTTCTTCCACCGGTGTGTACGTAGTCCACCCGGGCTCCGTACGGTCCGGACTGGGTGTCGCTCCATCCGTTCTGATAACGAGAGGTCTCTACCACGGTGTGGGGTCCGGCCTTCGTGTCGAAGTTGTCCCACTGGGAGCCGTCGTTTCGGCGGGTCACTTCTCCCACGGCCCATCCGTCTTCCTTCAGCACCGAGGTGTGGCGGTTGTAGTGGACCGAAGTTTCGTTGAATCCGCCGTCGACTTTGTACTCACCTTTACGCTCGTTGTGGCGGACCTGGGCGACCGTTTCCCCCTTAGAGTTTTGAACCGAAATGTGATCTCCGTAGGCTCGAACGACGTGCGTTTCGCCGCTGCCCTCTCGAATGAAAGCTTCTTGGCCGTTTCCGTTGATATTCAAGTGCTCTTTGTCCCTCAGGAATGCGGGAGTCGTGACCCGCGCTTCTGTGGAGCCGGTTGTGATATTCGCTCGGCCGAAGATGGCGCCGTCCATCTCGAAGAAGCCAGGGGCCTTCTGTACGAGAATTCCAGAGGCGCCGTAGGAGTTGTCGGCTTCCAAAATCTCAGGATTGATAGATGCGGCGCCCGGCGCTCCTTTGGCCACCAACTGCGGAGCGGCAAACAGGTTGCCGTTCATGTCCTGAACGATCCCCTCACCCAAATGGACACCGACCGGATGATAGGCAACGTCTTCACACTCTTTGAAATCGCCGAAGCCGACACAATTCTGTTCGCGAGCGAGGTCGATACGCTGTGTGGACTCAGAAAGGACCACAACTTCGGGAGATTCCAGTTGATGAACTGTTTCGGCCGGCGCCATCTCGGCACATCCGACCAGCGCACCGGCAGCCACTCCCAGACCAAGGGCCAGCTTACCCAGTGAGACGCCGTCCTTCTGGCGATGCTGCGCCTCTTTCATTTCGGGGGCGGCCTGCGATTGAGGCGCGTTCTTACGAAGGGAAGGAGGGCTTGAGAATTTAGCTCTAAGGGTCTGCATGGTCATTTGAGTAGCTCCAACTGTGAGTGTTGAGTCTATCATGCCACCGGGCTCTGAAAGTGGACTTAAAATTCAGACCCGTATCAAAAATCACAGAGAGCGCGGCAGGACGGACGCTACTATGAGGAGACCTACTTCAATGAGGACACCAATGGAGTCGCTCCGATTCGAAATAGTCCTGAGTAGGCATTGTCGAATGCTGGCCCGGAAGGCCGGTCGCTCCTGGCGAAAGAAGCTCCGCGTCATGGACAAGAACAAAATATCCGAGGCCCTTCAGGCCGCGATCGAGTACGCCCTCACAGAAACAGATGCCGATCGAGTGATCGTCGTCTATGAAGGGCTGGGCGCCAGTAAGGGCTTCGACCTCCCCTCTTCTAAAGTCTTGGAAGAAGGTCCCTTGAGCCTTCAAATGCTAGAGAGCTTTCTGCATAGTCGAGAAGCCGTCTTGATCAAGCAGGCCACGACCCACCCCGAATTCGAGTCTCGCATCAGTGCGGTTCTGTCTCAGTTGGGGTCCGTCGTTTTTGTCCCGATACTGAATGAAGGAAGCCTGACCAGGGGATTCCTGTATATGGACCAGGTCGGGCGCTCGACCTTTCTGTCGGCCGGATTTTTAGAGCGTATGAAACGGTACGTGAGAGAAGTGCTGCAGCCGAAAATTCACGTCCCAAACCCTCACCTCGATTGGTCGGAAGTCTCCAGTGTGGAGTGGATCTCCTAGTCGTTTCGACGTAAACGGCGGTGAGAAAGCGGATCTCCGCAATGCTCGGCGATCCATTCTCTCGTCTTGTTTCGCAACCGCACCACCGACTCCCAGTCCGTCCCTTCAGCCTCCAACGGCTCCCCTATCACCCCCATCAGAGGCACACGGTAGGGCACAACCCGGTCGGACGGTTGAGCCTCACGAGTCCCTTTCAGGGCCAACGGTATGATCGGGACGCCGGTCCTGGCTGCCAGCTGAAAAGCTCCCAGAGCGAAAGGCCTTAAACCTGGAGTAATTTCATAACCGCCCTCAGGGAACACAGCCAGGATCTCTCCTTTCCGGAGCTTTTCTTCCAGCTCTTTCTCCTGAGCCGCCGCGGCTTCGGGATCACCGCGATGAACAGCCACATGTCCCAGCCGGGATATGAGATGCTTCAGGCCCGGATGCTCGGAGACCCAGGGAGCTACCATAAAGGTCAAAGGGCTCTCCCAGACAGCACAGAGCACTAACGCGTCCAGAGTACTGCAGTGGTTGCAAACCACAATCCCGGGCCCCGAGTGAGCTGCCACTCCCCGCACGTCGAGATGCACACCGGCCATTTTTAAGTACAACCGCGCCAACGGTCCCAACGACTTGCGGGCGGCTCCGGGACTGACCAGAGAAATCGCTTGAGGGGTCAAAAGCAGAGTCGTCAGCCACCCCAGGCACCATCCGTCGCGAGCCAACCGGCGGGGCTTCTCTACGAGGTAACGCTTCAAGCTCCGGCCCACGATACGGCGTACCTGAGCGACCATGTTCTTGGAGGGCTCCAAATTGCCGGACACCCATCGCGTGCGACATTCGGAACGTCGAATCTTTCCGCTGGGTGTCTTGGGGACAGCCCCGGGTCGCACTATCTCCACGAGGTCCGGAGGCAGACCCAGCTTTCGACTGACCGCCCGCTCGATCTCCTGAGCGAGCTTTCTCTTCCCATCGGCATCCTTGATTCGGGATTCGGCCAAAATCACCAACTGCTCCGTGCCTTCTTGCTCGTCTTCCAAAGCGAAACAGGCCACGCAACCACGACGGACGCCCTCCACCTCGGCCACTATATCTTCAACGTCCTCAGCCTGAATATTGCGGCCCGCTTTGATGATGATGTCTTTCACCCGGCCGGTGAGGTACAGCTCCCCCTCGGAGAGATATCCGAGGTCGCCGGTCTTCACCCAGCCATCCGGGTCTTTGACCTGCCTGGTCGCTTCGGGGTTGTTGAAGTAACACTGAAGACTGGACGGGCCGCGAAACTCGACCAACCCACGAGTCCGGTCCGGCAACGACTGCCCTTCCTCCGAAACGATGCGAACCTCCATATCGGGGAGCGGCCTTCCGCATGCGACCAACTGAAGCGGAGTATCCTCGGGACCGCAAGAAGCCACCAGACCCTCCCGCTCCAACTTCTCGCGGTTCAATGTCTCGATCAGCGGACCGCGGCCTGGGGGAGGAAAGGTCACGGCCAGACTCGCCTCGGCCAGACCGTAGGCCGGGAAGTGAGCGCCCGGATCAAATCCGTATGGCTTAAAGCGCTCGGTGAAACGCTCCAGAGTGTCCGGCCGCACCGCTTCCGCGCCGTTTAAGGCCACCCGCCAGCTGGAGAGATCGATCCCTTCCAACTCTTCATCGGGAATCTTACGAGCACAGATCTCGTAAGCAAAATTGGGAGCCGGCGAGATGGTTCCTCGATATTGATGAATGGCTTTGAGCCAGCGCGAGGGACGGGCCAGAAAATCCTGGGGACCCATCAAGGCCAGGGGCTGGCCGTGATAGACACTGCCCAGCATGGTACCGATCAGCCCCATGTCGTGATACAGGGGCAACCAGCTGATCGTCACGTCACCGGGCTTCAGGTCCATCCCGTGCCCGTATCCCTGAATGTTGTGAATTAAGTTGTGATGGGAGAGGACGACGCCCTTCGGCAGACCGGTGCTGCCGGAGGTGAACTGAATCAAGGCGTGAGGATGGGGATTGGGCGAGGGAGATTCTCCACTCTTGAGCTCGTCGACCGTCACCACTTTAGACAGCTTCGTATCCTGAAGCTTCAACAACGGAATGACGGGTTTGGCCCGGTCGAAAGAGACCAGGAATCGAATTTCAGTGAGACGGAGAATGGCTGCCTGGCGTTTGACGTAGTCTTCCAGCTGGTCCATACGAAAAGGCGGATAGAGCGGCACCGGGATGGCTCCGGCCCACATGATACCGTAGAAAGAGGCCAGATAGTCCGGTCCGGAGGGAAGCATCAGCCCCACTCGTTCGCCCGGCTTCACCCCAAGGGCAAGAAGTCCACCGGCTACACTTCGGCACTCTCTCATCAGGTCCGGATAGGTCCAGGTGCAGATCGGTTGTCCCTCTTCAAGAAAATGGAGAGTCTGATTGTTCGGCTGATATTGGGCCTGGTACTCGAGAGCCTCCAACAGATCTTGAGCGTGAGCCGGATGCGGAGGGACCTCTCCCTCGGCCAGATGGACGACGGGCCGCAGCGCTTCGGTGTCGGCGCCGGGCGTCAGAGCGAGGAGTTCCGCCACGGTAGCCGCCTGAAAGACCGCCTGGCTGGGAAGACTACCCTCCAGCTCTTTCTCCAGGCGCACCAGAAGTTCGTGGCGCTCGATGGAGGCCAGTCCGAGGTCCCATTCCAGGTGAGTTGACGGACCCACTCGGGGTTCCTGGTGCGGGTTGAGTTCCCGGGCCAGCTGCTCGATTACACCGATGATCTGTTTGGAGCGAACTTCAGTATCCATAATCCGATACGATCAATACGTTATGCGGCGAGGATCACCTTGACGACGGTTTGGTAGGTACGGCGGGAGCCGGCTCAAATCGGGCGAAGGCTAAGGTCGTGTGGAACTTCCAACGCGAAGAGCTTTCCGACGGGAAAGCCGTCCTCTTTCGCTTCGAGCATCCCATCCACCAAGTGCTGGAGGTCCGCGAGTTCACGGAGGAGCTAGCTTAAAGCCTTCACCTTTTAATCAGGTCTGGAGCGCTGAACCGTCAGCGATCGAGAGAGAGTATCAGCTAGCTTCCGAAGCTCGGGGTAATTCATCTCGACCAGTTTATAGAGTTCCAGGTGGTCCCACAAACTCACAAAATGAAATTCGGCATAACCGGGCTCCTCAGAGCGAAAAAAGGTTGAGCGCGACTCCAACCAGGCCAAACCCTGCTCGATCGCCATCTTCGCCTTTTGAAAGTACCGGTGCGGACCGGGGTCTAATCCACCCCGCTCCGCGAGAATCAGCTTCACCTCGTTGCCCATGGCATTATTCATCACGGCTCGAGCGTTTAAGAGGTCGACAGATTCGGTCAGCACCCCGTACTTGTCCGCCGGCTGGTAGGTCCTCACCAAATAGGAGGCGATGTGATCCGATTCGAGCATCCATATCTCACCGTCCTCCAGCACCGGAACTCCCATAGCCGGATTTCCGTGAAATGTCTCCACATTGGTCTCAGAAACGTCACCGACATTGACCATTTCGTAGGTCAATCCCATATGGTCCAACAGAAGTCTAACCTTCCGGGAGAAGTGGGAGCGAGGGGTCGCGTAGAGCTTCATTTCAAATCCCGGAACCGGCCTGAAACTTCTCCTGACGAGGCTTGCTCTGAGAGACCCGGCTCCCCGCCGGCACCGTCTCCGTCAGCCACACGTTACCGCCGATGACGGAACCTCGACCCACGGTGATCCGGCCCAGCACCGTGGCCCCCGAGTAGATCACCACCTCGTCTTCCACGATGGGATGTCGGGGTACACCCTTGATGGGGTTGCCCTCTTCGTCGGTGGGGAAGCTCTTGGCTCCCAGCGTGACCCCTTGATAAATGCGCACGTTCTTTCCGATCACGGCGGTCTCTCCGATGACCACTCCCGTTCCGTGGTCGATGAAGAGTCCTTCACCGATAGAAGCGCCTGGATGGATGTCGATTCCGGTGAGGGTATGAGCGCGTTCGGCAATGATTCGAGCGATCAGCGGAACTTCCAACTGATAGAGTTTATGGGCGATCCGATGATAGGCGATGGCGGTCATTCCGGGATAGCAGAAGACCGTTTCCTCGGGGCTGTTGGCCGCGGGGTCGCCTCGAAAAGCGGCTTCCGCGTCTTTGGCCAGGGCCTCCCTCATTTGGGGCAACGAACTCAGAAGTTCGTCCACCTTTTCCAACGCCTCCCGGCGGCAGCGCTGGAGCTTTCCTTTCTCCTGGCAACGGAAGCATAGCCCCCGAGTCACCTGCTCCGTGAACTCGCGTCGAAACTTCTCCAGGGCGTGCCCCAGGAAGTATCGATAACCCTCACCGCCCACTTCTCCATCGTCGAAATAACCCGGAAAGAGAATCGACTTGAGAGAGTGGACCAACTCGAAAACGACCTCCCGATTGGGCCTAGGGTTGACGGTGGGCAACTGCATGAAACACGGAAGTTGCTGTTGTTCTAGTTGCTCCACCAACTCGTGAAGCAAGAAAGGCTCGCGACTCATTTACAAGCTACTCTTCACCAAAAAGCGGGGTACTGAGATAGCGCTCACCAGTGTCACAGATAACGGTGACGATCGTCTTATCCTTGTTTTCTTCGCGAGCAGCCACCTGCAGAGCCGCCCACACGTTAGCTCCAGCCGAAATTCCACCCAAAATGCCTTCCAACTTGCCCAGTTGGCGAGCGGTTTCGCAGGCATCTTCGTAAGTAGCGGTCACGATTTCGTCCACCAGGTCCAGGTCCATCACTCCGGGCACAAATCCCGCACCGATCCCCTGAATCTTGTGTGGACCGGGGCTGCCGCCCGAAAGCACAGGCGAATCGACCGGCTCCACCGCTACGGCCTTCATCTCCGGCTTGCGACTCTTCAAGACTTGACTGACGCCGGTGATGGTTCCGCCGGTGCCGACTCCCGCCACCACGATATCCACGGTGCCGTCGGTATCCTTCCAGATCTCTTCCGCGGTCGTGTTGCGATGGATTTCAGGATTGGCGGGGTTCTCAAACTGTTGAAGCATCAAGTGGTTGGGGCTCGACTCAGCCATCTCGCGAGCCTTTTCAATGGCCGCGCCCATTCCGCCTGAGGCCGGAGTCAAGTGCAGTTCGGCGCCCAGACTCTTCAGAAGCTTCCGCCTCTCCAAACTCATGGATTCGGGCATGGTCAATATGAGCTTGTATCCTCTGGCCGCGCACACGAAGGCTAACGCTATACCCGTGTTGCCGCTGGTGGGTTCTACCAGAATCGTGTCCTCGTTTATCTTACCGGCCTGTTCGGCCGCCTTAATCATGTTCAGACCGATCCGGTCCTTCACACTGGAAAGAGGGTTGAACGACTCCAGCTTCACCAGTACCTTGCCCGGCAGGTCGGCTCCGAGTCGTTGAAGGCGCACCAACGGGGTGCCACCAACCAATTGCGTTACGTCGTCATAGATTCTCATAATGCCATGCCCTTCCTCACCGGAAGAAATCTCCCCGCAGATTTAAGCTTTTTTTAGGATGCCTTCTTTATGTTGGAATGGAGCACAAGGAGCAGCAAGATGAGAACACAGTGGAAACCAGTCCAAAGCAACACCCAGGGATTGACTCGCTACAAAGGCACCAACCAGAAAGCCGACGCGTGGGTTCAGCGAAATCCCGACGGCAGCGCCGTGGCTAAAGAAGAGACCGGATTCTTCGGAACCCACGTGACGTCTTATTCCGTCTCCCCGGCTCCGGCTGACGAAGTCCTACTCGAAAGAATGGATCGCTCCGCCTACCCTCCTCGTTTTGATGGATGGAAAGCGTCCGGTCAAGATTCCGAGACGAACACCACGGAATACAAGGGGAAAGCTAATAATTTTCTTAAGTCGCCGGTCAAGGCCAAAATTACCAGAGTCGGCGATACCGCCAAGGTTTCGGCCAAGGTAGGGCACTTCGGACTGGGCGCTCACGTTGACGGCGTCTTTTTCGCCCCCGCTCCCTCCGACCAGGAGATCCTACGTCGAATCTCCGACTAGGAAGTTCGTTTACATTCTATTCACAAACCGCTCGGGTTGTTTGACATAGGTTTGGGCTGAAAGTTGAGAGACCCTCATGCGCATCAGCCTAAACACGAGACGGGTAGCGGTCGCCCCCAAACCCGTAATCAATCAGGACAAAGAGGCCCGCAAAGCCCAACTCCGCGAAAAAATCCGTCGTCTAGACGAAGAGCTCGGCCCGATGAAAAGTCGGAAAGAGAAAATGGGTAACTGGATAGAGCGTTTGGGTGAACAGATCCGAGGTCTCGAATCCAAAATTCACGACCTTGACGGAAAGATCTACTCCGTCGAACTCGAGATTTCTCGCCTAGAGGGCAAGCGTGCCGCCGCCAAGGAGAAGAAGCGCAACGCCAAGACCTCCGATGAAAAATGGCGCTGGCAGGAAGTGATCTGGAAGATTAACGATCAGATCTCTCGCAAGACCGAGTACCGGTACAAGCTAAGAGAGCAACGTTCTCAAGCGGTTGACTCGAAGGTTTCTAAGCGGGAAAAGAAGCAAAATCTAGAATATAAGCTCTCCGATCTGAGATATCAGATCGACCAAAAAACGAGAGAGCGAGATCGTGCCCGCGAGGAGCTTCGCCGTCTGGAAAGCCCCTGGGGCCTACAGTAGTCACTATTCATGAGAGTTTACAAACAGTGGTGGTACAGCCCCAACCTTCAGCGACATATGCCGGTGGCCGTCTACGGTCATTTCGGAGTGCCGATCCTTTTCTTCCCGACTGCTTCGGCCGACTTTGAGGAGCTAGAGCGGTTCGGAATGATTCACGCTCTGGCTGGTCACATCGAGGCCGGACGAGTGAAAATCGTGAGCTGCAACGCCATCAACGACGACAGTTGGTTCGACTACGACATTCATCCCGGGGAGCGGGTTTGGCGCCAAGAACTCTACGATCGATACATCCTGAGGGAACTCGTACCTTTCATCCATCACAACTGTGGCGGTCCGGTCGCAATCGCCACCGCCGGTGCCAGTATGGGTGCCTATCACGCCATGAATACTCTGGGTCGCCACCCCAACATTTTTCGATGGACTATCTGCATGAGCGGCTTCTACGACATCAGCCGATACCATCAGGGTGAATGGAACGACTACTGCTACTTCCACAATCCGGTCTTTTATATGGCCAACGCTCATTCTTCACCTACCAAACACAAACTAGACACAGCCAGTATCAATGTCGTCTGCGGACGCGGACCCTGGGAGAGAGTCGAATGGTCCGACGCCATGCACGGCTCGCTGGCCGCCGGAGGCGTCAACCACAACTACGACCTGTGGGGACACGACGTCTCCCACGACTGGCCCTGGTGGAAGAAACAGATGGATCACTACATCCACAAGCTTTTCTGAGAACGAGCCGAGGGCGGCCCATTTCGCCAAAATGAAGGAACCCTCATTAAAACCTCATTAAATCCTCATCGTCACCCCTTAAAGTTTTCATGGTTCTTCATATTTAAGGGGGCTTTATGCCAGAGCGAGCTCAAGTCGACGAACTTGCCTATACCGGAAAACTCTTCGGAGGTATCCGTGCTGACATATCCCGCAAGCTTCCCCACTACCTGAGCGACTTCAAAGACGGGCTAAACTCCAAAACCGCCGGCGCCACCCTCTTTCTCTATTTCGCCGCTCTGGCTAACGCCATCGCGTTCGGAGCCCTAACGGGAGTTCTAACCGACAATTTGATCGGCATCACCGAGATGCTCGTGGTCACGGCGGTCGGCGGAATCTTCTTCGCCCTCTGCTCCGGGCAACCGCTAACCATTCTTGGTGGAACCGGCCCGATCACCATCTTTACCGGTATCCTTTACCAAACATGCCGGCAAATGGATATCGACTTTCTGGCGACCTACGCCTGGGTGGGTATTTGGTCCGGAATCTTCCTTCTCGTTTGCGCGATCACCGACGCGAGCGCTCTCATGCGTTATTTCACTCGGTTCACCGATGAGATCTTCGCGGGCCTCATCTCCGTCATCTTTATCTATGAAGCGCTCTCCGATATCAACAAAGCTTTCGACGGCGCCACACTAACGGTCGCGTTCTTCACGGTCATCTTATCCTTGGGCACATTCTTTCTGGCCCGAGGCCTCAAGCGAGCGACTCAGACCCCCTACCTCAACAAGCTCTTAAGAAACTTTCTCAGCGATTTCGGTCCGGCCATAGCCATTCTGGTGATGACCGTTTTAGCCGCTAACTTTCCCTCCGTGTCGCTGGCCACCCCTGCCGTCCCCGAAACCCTCGGGACTACGACGGGGCGACCCTGGCTCGTGGACATTTGGGCCGTCCCGACCTGGGTCATCTTCGCCTGCATCGTGCCGGCTTTGATGTGCACGATCTTGCTCTTTCTCGACCAGAACATTACAACCCGTTTGGTCAACTCCAAAGATAACTGCCTCAAGAAGGGTGGTGGGTATCACCTCGATATGGCCGTCGTGGCCCTCATCGTATTGATTGCAAGCTTCTTTGCCCTCCCCTGGATCGTGGCCGCCACCGTGCATGCCTTAAACCATATCAGCGCGCTGGCCGACACCGAGGTCAAGGAAGAAGGGGGCGCTCGGAAAGAATCGATCGTGGCGGTCAGGGAGAACCGCGTCTCAAACCTGACTATCCATTCGCTTATCGGAGCGTCTCTCTTCTTTCTAGGCTACGTCGACTACATTCCCATGGCTGTGCTCTTCGGACTGTTTCTCTTCATGGGAGTGTCCTCACTGATGGGCAACCAGTTTTACGAGCGCATGACACTCTGGGTGATGGACCCTAAGCTCTATCCGGACAACCACTACACCCGTCACGTTCCTATGAAGGTGGTCCACAAATTTACCGTGCTCCAGTTCCTCTGCTTCGTGATCCTGTGGGTCCTCAAGAGCTCTAAGATCGGCATTTTGTTTCCGCTCTTTATCGCCGCGCTGGTGCCGATCCGGATGTATATCGCCCGGTTTTTCGAGAAAGTCCACTACGATCTCTTGATCGCCGAAGAACCGGATGAAGCTCTGGAGATGCACGACCTGATCTAGAGGGTATGTAGGCCCTTGAACGGTAAAACAGTAAAGGTGAAATAGGTGGCTCTTGGAAGGCGATGCCATGAAAATCAAACTCCTCGCCCTTCTTCTTTGCCTATTAGCTTTCAGCGGTTGCGGAAACTCCACCGAAGATATCGTCGTATCCCGTCCAAACCCGGCTCCCACGACTCCTCCCGCGGTCTTCACTAACGTGCCGTCTATGCTGGTCGCCAATCTGGACGGCACTGTCTCAGTCATCGGCACCGTCGATGACACCGTCACCCATACTATCACCTTACCCCCCGGCACCAACCCTCCGACTGCCGCTTACGTCGAGTACTCAGCCCTTTCCAGGCAAATCTTCGTGAGCGACAGTGCCAACGCCCGGGTCCTGGTCTACAGAGTCAGCGATCTGGAGCTTGCTGGGACGCTAAACACCGACGCCGATGCCTTTCATATGTGGCTCAGCAATGAACAGCTGTGGGTGGTCGACCGCACCGCTCGTAGCGCCATCGTATTCGACATCACCAGCCAACAACGTCTGGCCACCATCCCCATTCCCGGCGACCTTCTGCAGGCCGGGGGGATACCCCACGATGTCTCCGCCGACGACTCCCACGCCTATATTTCGGTCCTCGCTTTAGACGGAGTGCCGGACATGGTCGTCAAGTACGACCGAAACACATTTCAGGAAGTGGCTCGGGCAAACGTCGGGGAATCGCCTCACGTGGCTTTGAACCCCACCAACAGAGAGATGTATGCGGCCTGCGACGCGACCAACAATGTCTTCGTGATCAATCGCGACACGATGCAAGTGCAGACGACGATTCCCGCCACCGGGGCTCACGGCACCTGGGTTCCCAATCACGGGGAGACCTTCTACACCACCAACTTCCCCGGAAATAGCAATGGAGTCGCGGTCCCCGGCTTGCTCGCCATCGACCTTGTCACCGACCAACTGCTGGGCAGCACACCGCCGCTGGAGTCCAGACCACACAACGTCTTCGGAACGGACGATGGAACCAAAGCCTACGTCACTCATACAAACGGAGGTACGACGGTCTCCGTCTACACGATAGCCTCCCCCACCTCCATACCTCAGCTTTCCGCTCAGGTACAGGTGGGGACGAATCCGTTCGGCCTGACTTTCTTTCCGGGTTTCTAGGCCCATTTCCCGCACTTCTCAGTGCGGAAAATGGGTCTAGGCTACGTAGACTTCAGCCGGCTCTTCTTCGCGGTGAACGTACTTACGAAAGAGGAGTCGGCAGGCTTCCTGGGACCCTAGAATGAGGAGCCGGTCGCCCAGTTTCAAAGCCGTGGTACCGGTAGGCACGAAACTTGCGCCATCGCGGAACACACTGGCGACAAGACAGCCTTTCGGGAGTACATCGGAAAGCTGCCAGAGCATCTTCCCTTGGAACTCGGCACTAGCTTGTCCCTCTTCCACCACAACCGTCACGTAGGTCTCGTGGCGAAGCAGCGCTTCTCTCACGGCCATGGGAGTCTCGGCGCTACCAAGATCTGTCGCCAATTCTTCCTCAGCCCGGGAACTGAGTCTGGCCAGAATATTCAGGTGCTCGGTGAAGTCTTTGGGACCCACCAGAATGACGAGACTCTGAATGTCGTCCGAGGTGGGGTCGAGAGTCTTCATGGCCACCTTGGGTTGCACCACTACCAACTCTCTGCGGAGGAGCCCCGGAATCATCAAATGCGGGATGGCAACTCCGTTGACCACCGGGAAGTTTTGCTTGAGTAGCTGCTCTTGAAGGCCCTTTTGCAACTGCATGAGCTGTGGCGAAGGAAGAACCTCCCTGAGTTCGTCCGTGATCACATCGCACAGCGAATTCCAACTCAGCTTATCTGCTTTGACGATCCTTGCCCGGGAGGCCAAAACATCGTAAGACTCGTGACTTCGGGCGCGCGGCAACTCTTGCTCCAAATCGGTAGGAGAAGCGGAGCGAGGCTTCTTGAAACGCTGAATCAGGTGGTCCCACTCGATGTAGACTTCCCCCCCGTCTTCGATATAGGACTCCTCCCAACCCATGATGTGCTCCAGGCATGCGTGATCAATATAGTTGAGTCCGCTCAGGAAGAGGTGAACTTCCCTGGCCGGCTCCAGCCTGATCAGCTCGTCGGCCAAACGGGGAAGGGTAAAGAACGTCGCACTCCCGCGCATCTCCACCACCAGAGCGCCTGTTTCCTGATCTTCGAAGCTGGACACCTCGCAGTGAGTAACCGTATAGATCAGATGGGCCGCCGAGCAGAGAAATCCCAGGACGATTCCGGAGAGCAGGTCGATGGCCACGACTCCCACCAGCGTAATCATATAGATCGCGAACTCGGCCGAGCCGAACTTCCGAATGTTCTTAATGGCTTTGAAATTTACCAACCGGTAGCCGGTGTAGACCAGGACGGCGGCCAACGCCGGAAGCGGTACGTAGCCAAGCAGGTTCGCGAAAAAGAGGAAGAAGAGAGCGATCCAAACGCCGTGCAGAACGGCACTCACCCGGCTCGTAGCACCGGCTTCCACGTTCGTCGCGCTTCTCACGATCACTCCGGAGATAGGCAGCAAACCCAACGCTCCGCAGACCGTGTTTCCCGCACCCTGAGCTATCACTTCTCGGTTGTAATCCGTTTTGTCGCCGTTGTGCATCCGATCGATGGCGGTCGCGGTCAGCAAAGTCTGGGCGGTGGCTACGAAAGCGAGGGCCAAAACGGAGCCCAGCACCGACGGAGACAGAAGACCCATCAGAAGACTCGTGCCAACCACCGATAGTTCAGGTAGCCCGTCGGAGGGCAACGAGACGTACTGGATAGAAGGTTGGAAAATGAGGGCTAGCGCAACGGCGGCAATGACACCCATGAGAGAGCCCGGTACGACCTTGAACCTTTTCGGCGCCCAAGCCCACCCGACGATAACGGCTATCGTGGCCACTCCAATCAGAGCCGATGGATGGCCGGTGCCCTCGGTGATCACTCTCCAGACGGCTCCCGGGATCGCCGCCAGGTTGGCCAATCCTGAGGCTTCCGGCTTCTGCTCCAGCATGACCTGAAATTGGCTGGCGAAAATGAGGATTCCGATACCGGCCAACATCCCTTGAATCACGGAAGGAGCCACCGCTCGAAACCAGGGTGCCAAGCCGGTCAGGCCCAGAGCAATCTGGAGAATACCCGCGGCCAGGACGACGGGACCCAGCATTTCCAGACCGTGGGCGTCGACGATCTGCCAGACGATCGCGATGAGACCAGCAGCCGGTCCGGACACCTGAAGCGGGCAGCCGGCGAGAGAGCCGGCCACGATACCGGCCACAATCCCGGTGAGAATTCCGACGGTCGGGCTCACCCCGCTGGCCAGTGCTATCCCCAGATTCAGCGGCAGAGCCACCAGAAAAATGACGATCGAGGCAAGTAGGTTCTTGGAAAAGCTGTTATTCACCAGCCTATCTTGCCATGTCAAGATGATGTCTTCCTAGAAAAGCTCTTAAGGCTTTGTGAGGGTGTTTTCATCCATTCTTAATCATTTCATTTATCAGCTTCGAGGAGCGAACTCCGGCTTGTTCGAAGGTATCCGTATGTCGATCAGTAACGCCAAACTCCTCATCGTGGAGGACGACCCCGCGGTCCGCGCCTCACTCGAGCGTCGTTTTCGCTTCGAGGGCTTCCATGTCACATCCGCGGAGCGAGGAGAACAAGCCCTTGACATCATGGCCGAAATGGAACCGGACCTTGTGCTCCTTGATGTCATGCTGCCCGGATTAGACGGCTTTGCGGTGGCGGAACGGATCCGCAACGTCTCCAACGTCCCGATCCTCATGCTGACAGCGAAAGATTCCGTGGAAGACAGGGTCTCGGGACTCGAACGAGGCGCCGACGACTACCTGGTGAAGCCTTTCGAACTGCCGGAGTTGATGGCGCGCGTTCGGGCCCTGCTTCGCCGCTCTCATCTTCTTTCCGGTCAAGCGGATAAGCCGAGAGAGGAACCGGACGAATTGGAGTTCGCCGGGGTAGCCCTCAACCCGAAAACCCGAGACGTGAGTGTGGACGGCGAACCTTTAGAACTCACCCCCCGTGAGTTCAGTCTCCTGGAGTACTTTCTTCTTCACCCAAGGCAGGTGTTAACTAGAGAGCAGATCCTGGAAGGCGTGTGGGGATACGATACGGAGAATTCATCCAATTTGGTGGACGTCTATGTCCTGCAACTCCGCAAGAAGATTGAAGCCGAAGCTCACACTAAGGACCGACGTCTCCACACCGTCCGTGGAGTCGGCTACTCCTTGCGCGATCCGAGCGAATAATCTACCCCCTAACGACCGCTAGCGACTCACGGGCAAAGTGACGAGAAACTCGGCACCGGCCCCTATCCCACTGCTGACCGTGATATCGCCCCCTTGCAGTCTTGCCAACGCCCGAGCCACGGCCAATCCCAAGCCAGTCCCTCCCGAGCCCCTGTCTCGACACTCATCGACCCGGTAAAAGCGATGAAAGATCTTCTCATGCTCTTTCGGCTCGATGCCTCCACCGTCGTCCTTCACGGAAATTGTTAGCAAGTCTTCTTCAAGAAGCACGTTGACCCTAACCTCCCCGCTCTTACTGTGCCGGACCCCGTTCTCAAAGAGATTGGCCAGAATCTGTTCGGTGCGTTCCCTGCTAAAGAGCCCTACGGCGTTTTTCGGGATTTTTTCCACGATCACCGTCTCCTTTTCCTGGGCTCGTGAAAATCGCGCCGCCACCTCGCGGATAAACTTTTCGACCTCGACCTCCTCCACCATCAAGCGCTCGGAGGCAGCTTCGGTGCGGGACAGCAGCAAAAGATCGCTGACCAGTCTCGTCAACCGGCGCACCGTAAACTGAGCTTCCGAGATGACTTCCTCCTTTTGTTCAGGCGTGAGATCTTCCCGGAGGAGGTCCAGGTCGGTCATCAGGACCGTCAAGGGGTTTCGCAACTCGTGAGAGGTGTCGGCCAAGAGTCGCTGGGCCATGGCAAGAAGCTGCTCCACCCTCTCCAGGAGCGCGTTATAGGCCTGGGCCGTTCGGCGTATCTGAGGGTCGGCGTTCTCGTAAACTTTCACACGCTGACTGACATCGCCGGTCTCGATGATCTCTTCCGTCACCGACACTAGCCGGCGCAGAGGATAGAACACTCCACGAAAAGCCATATTGGCAACCAGCTCCGTGAGAATCAGGACGATCAGCCCCAGAAGCACCGTCCTGCCGACGGAGCCTTTCAGGGCGGTCTCCATGTGGCTGAGAGATTCGGCGGTAGCGAGGATGACCTTTTCTCCGCCGGGCAACTCAAACTGCTTCGACAAGTAGCGGAGTCGGAGACCGTCCGGCTTGGTGAAAGTGCCGTAGATATCGCCCTGCTCCGGGGGTGGCAACATCATCGACTTTCCGGCCAGATTCTCCGAATGCCAGAGCGGTAGGCCGTTCAGCGTCGTTATCTCCACGTAAATCTCAGGCGCGGAAGTGAGTTCGAGGGCACTGCTAATCGGATGGAAGTTCTGAAAGTCTTGCTCATCCCGGACTCCCTCCTTGAGCAACACCTGCTGGACCTCGTTGGAGCGATTCAGCAAAGTCTGATCAACCTCACGTAACAAAGAGCGCCTCACCGCATCGTGGTGAAGCACTCCAAAAAGGGTCAGGCTGGGTAGCAGAACCCCCATCAACACGGCGAGGAAACGTCCTCGCAGGTTGTTGGGCAGGAGTCTGCTTAAACCGCTAGTTTCAGCTTGTCGTCGCGAGTAAGTTGAGCTAACTGAGTCCATTCCATCTCCACCGTTCCACCCTGCCGCTCATACAGCCTCTGGAACTCTTTCAGACGTTCCAGGCAAGCGTGATCCAGGAAGGCCAGTTTGTCAAGGTGGATTAAGACTGTTCTCCCCGCGGCGATCTTTTCCAACTCTCCGCTGATCTTCGGCAAGGAGATGAAGGTGGCGGCTCCCTTCAGCATCACTTCCACACGACCGGAATCGACTTCATCGACACGGACATCCAGGTGGCAGAGGGAGTAGACGGTGCGGAATATAGCTAGACCGATACCCGCGAGTACGCCCGTGAGAAGGTCGGTCGTGACGATCATCGTCACTGTGACAGCGTAGATGACAACTTCCCAGCGGGAATATTCATTCAAGTTTTTGATAGCCTGCACGTCGACCAGTTTGTAGCCGATATAGACCAGGATGGCCGCCAGGCTGGCGGTGGGGATGTATGCCAGGACACCCGGGACGACCAAAACGAAGGCCGCTAGCCAAATTCCGTGCCAGATAGCCGAGGCTCTCGTTTCACCACCGGCTTTGATGTTGGCCGAAGAGCGAACGATAACTCCCGTCATCGGAAGAGCTCCCAGGACTCCGCAGACCATGTTGCCGATGCCTTGCGCTTTCAGCTCTTTGTTGTAGTCGGCGCGATCGCCGTCGTGCATCGCGTCGGTAGCCGTGGTACAGAGCAGAGTCTCTGCTGAGGCGATGAACGCCAGAGCGACGACCGAGAAGAAGAACGAGAGGCTGACTCCCTCCATCAGTCCGAACTGGGGGAGGTTGACGAAATCGCTGATCTCCGAAGGGACGGAGACGAAAGAGATGTTCCATCCCGCCAAGGCGACCACGGTTGTACTGAGCACGATAGCTACCAGCGGTGCCGGTATCAGGGCAAGCTTGGTGGGTTTGAACCTCTCCCATAGGATGATGGCAGCCAGGGTCAGCAGACCCGCTAGCGCTGCCAGGTGGTGGGCGGTGTCATCGGCCGGCGTGAGACCCTTCTGGATCGCCTCAGGTATGCTCAGCAGGTTCGCCAATCCGCCTCCCCGAGGCTTGTCATCGACCATGACGTGGAACTGAGAACTGAGAATGAGAATACCGATACCGGCTAGCATTCCTTTGATGACAGCCGGCGAAACGGCCTGAAAAGCCCGACCGAGACCAGCTTTACCGGCCGCAAATTGGAGCACGCCTGCTCCGAGGACGGCGATACCGAGATACTCGATTCCGTAATTTTGAATAATTTCGTAAACCAGGACGGTGAGTCCGGCAGCGGGACCGCTCACCTGAAGCGGTGCGCCGGCCAGAAGACCGGTCACTATGCCACCGACGACACCGGTCACAATGCCCTGAGCGGGCGACACTCCGGAGGCCAGGGCGATACCCATACAGAGTGGCAGCGCCACCAGGAAGACGACCACCGAGGCCATGAAATCTTTTTTGTTGAATGCGTTCATAAATTTTTACCAAATCTGCTCAATACGAGCGTGGAGGAAGCTGTGGGTGCCCACCTTGAGGAATCTAAGTAAATGAAATTAATGAGGAGTGAGTCAAAAATGAGGATTCAATGAAGAACCACGATACTCATCATCTGTTCATCTTTCGTCCACACGCGAACCTCGAAGCGCACTTGGTGCCCAGGACCATCAAGCAAGCCCGGATGAAGATTCTGTAACAGCCTTGAAACCACGTCAGGACAGAACTTGGCTAGGCTGTTAGCATGCTCATATCTTCCACGAAACGAACCGCTCCCCAGACAAGGTCGAAGACTCATCCCGTCCCCGAAGAGAACACCAAGAAGTCCTCGAGCCTTGCCGATACCGCACTCGACACGGTGCAAAGTGCGAGCGATGCGGTTGAGAAGAGCCCGCTACTGGCACGGTCCCTGACGGCCGGTGCGGCTGTGGCAAGAAGCTTCAAGGCGTTTCCGGGGTTCGTCTATCCCTCGGTTTACAACGCTTCCTCCGTCGAGCAACAGCAGATTTACAACGGTCTCGACCGGCTCCCCTTGCACCACGTCAACGATATCAAAGCGATCGAGGTCGTGGCGGAGATCCCCAACCCGACTCCCGGATACGTGACCAACGGCCGAGCCTGGGATTTTCACGGGACCAACCACATGGAGCTTTCCCGCAAGGAACTCAGCAATCCGGCCAAATGGCTGCGTACCCAAACCCACGAAACCGGTCATGCCGTGGACTACGAGAGCCAGATGTTCAAGCTTTTCGGCGAGCGTTCCAGTCGCAATCCGTTCGGCAAGGGACCCTACATCTCGAACTACGCTCAAACCAACGCCCGAGAAGACTTTGCCGAGAGCTACGAAGAGTTTTTCGTGGATCCGGAAAACTTGAAACAGACCGCTCCGGAAAAGTATGAGGCGATCAAGAAAATGACCGAGCCCTCGTTGCTGGAGAAGCTGATCGATCGCAAAGAGTTTCGAGAGACCGGTAAGTATATGGCCGACCTCATCGGCCCCAACAAGCCGGCTCGCCACGCCGTTCAATCGGCTTACTATCTCTCTTCCGTCCTTCAGGTCGGGCACGGTGTGACGCAGTGGATCGGCTCCAAAGAGTCCGGAGACCCCATGGCTCACACCTCGGGCATTCTGAACACCCTCTCCGGGGCTCTCTTTTTCACCGGTATGACACCGCTGGTGGGGATGGCCGTCCAGGGGGCAAACCACGCTCTTCACAACGCCGTCAGGAAAGACCGCCTCGGTGCCGAGGAAGTGGAGTCGGCGGTGGCTTTCGTGGCTCGGCCGGTAGAAGGATTGCTGGGACGCGAGAAGACCGAAATCAAGCCGGAGCATCGTCCCGGCCGGGTGGCCGCTATCGCCACGGGCGGAGCCGTCGGCGGTACGGCCGGCGCGCTCATCGGACCTTACGCCGGAGTGATGGCGGGCTATCATCTGGCCGGTGGACTGGGTGGTGCTATCGGAATGGTGGCAGGCGGTTTAGCCGGATTTGTGGGTGGAGCGTCTCTGGGTGGGAAACTCGGTGGGCTGGCAGCCGATCTGTTCGCCAAACCGGATAGCAAAGGAATGAACTATCTGGGTTCGGACAAAGAGAGCTAGCTCTCTTTCCAGTCTTGTAGCAGACACTCCCCCGGATGGTCTTTCGGGGTGTGACGGCAGGTCGCAAGGAACAAGAAGAGCGATAACATTCCGAGCGCGACTAAAAAGCCGACCGGAGACAGAAACATAATATTCATCTGTAGCCTCTTTCCGACGTCCCTCACTCCAGTTTAACGGAAACAGATGAAGACAGCGTGGATGCAGGATGAGGATTACTCTACCTGAAGAATAAAATCCGTCATTTCACGATGGGGGCGCTCCCGAACGACAGATAACGTGTAGGACTCCTGAAACTCCAGGGCGCTCCTCTGCGCGTGGAGTCTAGCCAGAGGCTTAAGGCTTTCCAACTCCTCTCGTTTGGAAGCAAGCTTGCCCGCCGGTGCAAGGCCCAATTCCACTTGCCTCTCAAGCCTTGTCAATGCCAGGAGAAGCTCCCTGTACCGATCGTACTCCTCCGGGAAGAGCTGGGGCTTCGCTGGAGGCGCTTCTGCGGCGACAGCTCCGGGCGGTTGGGGTTCGGCGTTGAAGTCGATGAAACGTCCATCGACGCTCCGCATCTTCACATCCACATGATCGACGACGACCGAGCCGACAACGTCCCCTCTCCTCAAGACCTGTCCCACGAAGAGACTGGTTTCGATATGGCCGAAGGTCGCTTCCCAACCGTTCTGCAGACGAATCGTCACTCCAAGTTCTCGACCATACCAGGGCGTGATCGCGACCACCTCTCCGGCCCAGGGCGTCCTGACGGCAGCTCCCGGCAACATGGCGATGTCGTAGCCCGCATGCAGACCTGCCACGCGACGATACCTGGAGGCCGTTCGCCAATCGTGAAATCCGGAAGAAACGTAGGCTCCTGAATCTCCCACTTGCTGCCAGCGAAGCAGGTCGGAAACATCAGCCGCGGAGGGCAAGGCCAGAATCAAGATAAGAAGGGCAATTCTCATATCTGACCCGTCACCGCTTCCAGCAGAATCACAGCCTCGGAATGCTCCAGCCGGATAGTGAGAACTTTGAGGGCCGCTTCCAGGGTAGCTCGCTCACGAGAGTTCACGAGAAAGAGGGTGCTGTCTCCGAACTGAAATTTGGTACGCTCCGCCTCTTCAAGCTCTTTCGACTTCTGATACAAGGCGACCGCTTGCTCCAAACGCTGGGCGGCGCCTTCGGCTTCGCTTGCCGCATCTTGAACCTGAATCAGAATGCGGCGGATCATCTCCACCTGCTCCAGATTCAGCTTGTCGAGCTTGAGGAGTGCGGCCTGGCGACGGCCGTCCGGGCCACGGGTAGCTAGCGGAATGACCAGCTCAACCCCCGCTTTTACAGTAAAGCCGACACCGTTTCCTCCGGCGTCGTAGCCAGGTCGAAGCGTGAGGTCGAGCTGAGGCAAGCGGTCGTTCTCCGCCAGGTCCTTGTCCAGCCCTACAATCGACTTCTCGAGTTTTAGCAGTCGCAGTTCCGGTCTCTCCGCCAGGGCCGTCAGCTGCAACTGGTAGACGTCCTCGGTCGTGAACCGTTGGACCGGAGGAAGCTGCAGAGGTGCCTGAGCAGGCTGAGGAACTCCCGCTCCTTGACCGTTTGAATTCCAAAGATACAGAGCTAACTTGAGTGCGGCCTTCTGAACCTCCCGAGTCGCTTTCAAGGTGAGTTCTTTTCGCTTGAAAATCTCGCGGTCGGCCTCCACCTGGTCGATGGCGGCGAGATCGCCGGCTTCAATCCTTGCAGCCACCTGCTTGGCTCTCTCGATCGCCAACTCTTGGTTTTCGTCAAGAATCCGCCACTGCATGACCGAGGCGTTCCATTGGAGATAGGCCATGCCGGCATCCAGGAGCGTCAGCAGGCGGATGGCCTGATAGTCTTCGAGCGTCTGCTCTTCCACCAATCTGGCTTGCTCCAGAGCGATGGACTTGTCGTTGATCCCGGCCCCCCTCAGAAACGGTACCTTGGCCTGCAAGAAAAACTCTCCCACATCCCCGGTGGATGAGGCCGGCGACTTCGGGAAACCTTGAGTATTCAGCCAGCCACCCTCCCACTTGATGCCGGAGGGGTCTTGTTTTGCCACCACGATTCCGTTGCTGATATAGTCCAAAGGCTTTCCTGGAGAAGAAGAGCTGTTGTACCGCTGGTAGGTGGAAGCCACCCCCAGGGCAGGGTCGAAAGCTCCCTGCTTCTCCAGCACTTTGGCAGATGCTATGCCGCGCACGAGATTGGCGCCAAGCAGCTTGGGATGTCGCTCTTCCACCATTCCCAAGACTTCCGGAAGCTCCAAGAGTTGAAGCTCTCCCTCCGGCTCTCTCAGCAGCCTCGTCTCTTCCAGCGGCTTCTCCGGATTAAGGGCCGGCAGAGGAGCCGCGAGGACAGGAATAGCAAGCAGTAGCAGCAGGTAGATTATTCTCATATTTATCGTCGCAAAACGGGCTTTATTTTTATCTTCTGAGATTCATTTTGCAGCGCCGGACGGGCTGGGAACGCGTTCAACTGACGCCAAATCTCGTAGTAGAGCGGTACGTCGTCGAGCAGGATCCATCCGTTGACCTTAGAGCCGATCCGCAATCGACTTGTAGGTGGCCACTCCGGCTCATTCGGGTCGGGGAGAACCCAGACTCGGAAGCCTTCCTTACCCTCTTCCGCACCGGTAGGGTCGACCACGGCCACCGTTCCGCCAAAGGTACCGACCGAGGCCCACGGCCAGCCCACGAACGGGACAGCCGGAAACCCTTCGAACATGATTCGAACCGGTCGCCCCACTTCCACCAGCGGTGTATCGAGGCCCTTGACGTAGAGCTCTACACCAAGGCTCTGCTGCGGCGGTACAAGTGTGGCCAGAGTATCCCCTTCTTTGATCATATGCCCCGGTCCGACGTTCTTCAGCTTGGTAATTTGGCCGTTTCTCGGGGCTACAATCTTCTGAAGCTCCTCCCGAACTTGAATAGCCGAGGCTTCCCCCTCAAGCTTTTTGATCTTCTCCTCTGTTTCAGCGATCACCGATCGCGCCTTGGCAATGCCTTCGGCCACTTTCTGCTGTTTCTCGGCCAGATCCGCGGCAGTCTTGGCTTGTTCCAGATTAGCAATCTCGATATCGGTGCTGACAACGTCGATATCACCCTCCAGCTTTTGAAGCTTGGTCTCTTCCTCCACCAACTTCTGAACGGCCAGTTCCAAATCGCGCTTTGACTTCAGACCTTGGTCGAAGAGCGTTTCAACCCGGTCTCTCTGAAGACGAGCGGTGAGAATATCTTGATTGGCCAAACGGATTTGACGGCGCAACACTTCCGTCTTCTGGCCGGCTTGACGGGCTTTCGCCTCAGCCGCCGGAAGGGCGGCGCCAAGGGCTCTATCGATGGCCTGTCCCTGGCCCTCGAGCGCCGAAAGCTGTTGCCGGGTGGCGCTCTGCTTCTCCTGGAGCGCAGCAATCTGTTCGGCGATCCTCTGAATTCTCTTCGGGTCTAAGAATTTGCTATCCCGGTCTTCAAGGATGGCGATAGCGTCACCCTTCTCAACCATCTGTCCCTCAACCACCGACAGTTCCACCAGCCGGCCCTTTATCTGCGCATCGATCGGTTGGGGGCGATCCATGGGGTTGAAAACCGACACCTCTCCCGGCGCGAAGACAAACTGCCGCCACGGCACAACCATAACAGCGAAGGCCACACATCCTGCAAAGGCCAGCAGCAACAAACTGATCCAGAGTATGACCCTGGGGGATCTCACCATCTTTTGGGCTGCGTAGATCACGACGAAGGCTCCAGCGCAAGGAGCAACTGACAGAGAGTCGGGTACAGCCTTCGAAACGAACTATTCGCGCGAGACGCCAACTCCGTCGGTGTTCCAACTTCGGCAATCGTCCCACCATCCAGAATGACGACCCGATCGCAATGACCGACGATGCGTGGATTTGTCGAGGTGGTCAAGATGGTCGGTCGCTCTGAAGAAAGCCAGGTTAGTTCGATCACTTCTCTCAGCGAGACTTCGTCCAGATCAGAGAGGCTGTCGTCAATCATGAGAAGTCGGGGATTACTCAGAAGAGCCCGACTCAAAAGTATGCTTGTTCGCTCTCCGCTCGAGAGCACGCTTCCCGCGCTCGTTATCGGAGAGTAGCCGCCTTGGGAGGACTGCCGAAGCGCTCTCTTTCCGCCGGTCTCCAGGATGAGCTCTCGGAGTTTATGCAAATCGCAGTCACGTCCGACGGCCACGTTGTCTACCAAAGAACCGGCAAAGAGTTCATTTCGGTCGGAAAGGAATCCGACAGCCTCAGCCAATCCTTCGGGCGAAAGCTCGCGGACATCAACTCGGTCGATCTCAACCGAACCGCTTCTCGCATTCAGATAGCCTCCGATAATCTTCAAGAGAGTTGTCTTGCCGGCTCCGCTCTCACCCAAAATGGCGACTCGCTCGCCGGGCTGAAGGGTCAAGTTAATGTTATCGAGGAAGGTGTCTCCACCTTTGGAGTGGGCGTAAGACAGCTCACTCACCTGGACCAAAACGCCGTTGCCTGTTGTCGTCAGCGCCGCCGGACCGGTTTTTTCGACCGGAAGGTCGGTGATGTAGCCCACCTTGTCAAGTCCGGTGAGGAGGTCGAAATAAGCGTCCCAAGCTCGCAAGAGTTTCTCCGTGGCCTTAAACAGACTCCACACCACCAGCTCGGCCGCAACCAACTGTCCCAAGCTGAGCTGCCCCAGCAGGACTTGATATCCCCCGTATCCCAACATACCCGCCATCCCTAGGGCGGTCACGAGATAATGGAGTACGACCTGCCTCATGAGAACACCGAAGTGCCTGCGACGGAAATTGAGGTAGTCCACGATCCGGCGGTCCGCTTCCTCATTCCAGAAACCTGCCCGCAGATTTAGTCGCAGAGCCACTTGACAGCGAACCATCTCTTCCAGCCACTCAGCCACTCGATACTTGCATGCAGACTCTTGAATGGAGCTCTTAACGCCCCCTACACCGGCCAGAGCCACGATCAACCCGCCGATGGTAACAAAGGCACCGGCCACCAGGAAGAGCTCGGTCCCGTAGAGTGCCAGGAGCGAGAGACCGAGAATGATCTCCAGAACCGCGCCGGGTGCGTCGTAGACAATCTTGAACCAACTCTTTTGGATATTGATGACATCGAAGAAGCGGTTCATCAGCTCGGGTCCGCCTCGGCGACAAAGATGCCGATTCTTCACTATCGGGAGAATATCCGCGACCCGAATCGCCACCCGACAGAAAATCCTCTGCAGCATGTGTTCCGCTAGATAGAACCTCAGGCAAGTTAGAACACCGGCGAACAACAAGCCGAGGAAAAGGCCACCGGACAGAACCAGCAACGGCTGGACGCTCAGTCCGGCAGCCGAAACGTTGACCAGAGCTTGAGCAGCCAGCGGTATCGCCAGCAGAAGGAGCGAGTTCAGGAGAGCGTAGATGACGATGCCGAAAACTTCGCGCCGTTCATCAACAATCAGGTTAAAAAGTCTTTGTACAGGTAGTTTTTTTTTTGTCATTTTTGATCTGAACGCGATCCTAGGTTTCCGGAATTAGATTTCGCATATGGAAGAATTAAGAATTGATGAAATTTATTTCCGGAATGACATTTCATATCAAGGGCGAATCTTTCTACCATGCCTAAAGAGAGCTGGACATTCCTCACCAACCACAGCCACGTGCTTTACTGTCTTTCGGAAAACCCTGAACTGGTACTGCGAGAGATCGCGGAGAAGGTTGGAATTACAGAGCGGTCCGTGCAAAGAATTGTCAGAGAGCTAGAGCAAGAGGGGTTCCTGGAGAAGGAGCGCGTCGGAAGGCGAAACCGATACAAGCTCATCCTTAAGAGAGAGCTTCGACACAAGCTCGAGAAGCACACCACTATTGAGGACGTCATCAACGTCTTGCAAGGGAAAGGCGCCAAATCCAAACAGATCTGAGTCTTCATCGAACCCTTAGTGCTCCTTCACCGGCGTTCAATCGCCGAGCTGTAAGCTGTCCGAACAGACAAAAGGAGCCCGAGAATGAATCAGACTGCGGTCAAACTTATCATCTTTTTTGCCGACTTCACGGAGGATGGTTATCTCTCGGAATTGAGCCGGCTCGAATATGAAAGCTGCCTGGAGAGAGCATCGACCTGGGGAGCCACCCTCCGTATCGTGCATACTAAGCCTGTCTCAGATATTGCCTCTCTCGGGTCGCCCGACTACGGCAATTCCCCCGACCAGCGTGCCAAACGACGCGCGGAATACGTTCTATCCGGCCTCATACTTCGCGCCGAGGAAAAAGGTTTGAAGGCTGAGGCGGGGATTGTCCATGGAGAGCTCGGTGCGGAGTTGGTCCGTGAATCGGAAGACAGGGAAGGAACTGTCGTTTGGTCCGACTTCGCCGCCCCCGTTCCTAGAGCAGCGGTCAGCGATTGAGGCAGCAGGAAGGGCTTCTCTCCTAGGAGTCATCCGCGTAACCCTTCCCGCTCCAGTAGACCCAGACCAACAGAGCGATAGCCACGACGTTGAAGAAGATCACGATTTCCATCGGGCCAGTGTGCCTTGCTTCGCTGAAAGAGGTCTGAGCATAAAATAAGGAAACTCCTCAAATTCAGCTGCTCGTGTTCACCAAGCTCTCATCTCAAGTTCAGCGGTGACTCATTGTCTAGTCGTACTATTCAATGGAAAGCAAAAACGAGGCGGGCTCCTCCCTACGACATCGAATCAACCCCAACCCAAGCCCGCACCGCGCCGGTCTGCCCCAATCAGACCGGCTTTTGTTTTGTTCGTAGTATGAATTTGTCACAACGTGTCATGCGTCAAGAGTTCATGCATCCTAGAATGTCCCCATTGGAGGGGTTTACCCACCCCAAGGAGGTCATTTAATCAACCATGATACGATACACTACCACTCTGGTGGCCGCGATACTATTTCTGGGAGGCTCGGCCTGGGCCCAGGTTTTCCAGATTCCGCCCGGTCACTACTACTGCAACACCCACAGGGAGATCTGCACCCACGGGCTCTCCACTCCGGAGACCAACTACGGCTACTACAATAACGGCGGCTACTATAACGGTCACTCGAACGGCAACTACACCTATACCAACAACAACAACTGTCCGCCGCCCGGAAACAGGTATGGTCAGCAAGTCCGCCGAGACAGACGCGTGGTGAGACAAAACAATCGTCAGAACAGACGGATTTATCAACGCTATCAGAACAACAACAACTGCCGCTAGTTCTTAGGTCCAGATCCTTAGCCCGCGCGACCCTGTTGCCGCACTTCCGAAAGGAGCGCGGCAACTTTTTTTATGGCTTCTTCGTCGGGCACCTCGCGTGAGTATCGAGTCTCCGAATAGGCGGACAAGAAGGCGGCGTCTTCGGCCTGCATCTCGGCCCACTCCAGTACCGTAAGCCCCTTCGGTCTGGTCTCTCCGACCCTCTGTTCATATTGGGTAAGAAGCGACTGGAGTCTGATAATGTTGGGATGCAGCGGCTTTCTCTCAGTCTTCTTCTCTGGCCCTGACCGGATTCTTAGCCGCTTTCTAAACCGCCAGCCGACTGCCGCCAGAAGCAAAAGCCCGAGGCCGAACGGGTGCTCGGTAGCGAACTGGGCGATATCCCGAAGCATGGCGGTCGGCCCCCGAGCGATGAAAGCCCAGGCTCGCTGAAACCATCGCTTAACAACGTCGGCAAACTCACTCCAAGAGGAGCCGGAATCCACCGGAGCGCTCACCCCGGGTGGCGTAGAGTCCACCTGCACCCAACCCATACCTTCGAGGTACACCTCCACCCAGGCGTGAGCATCTCGTTCCCGAGACACCCAGTAGTCTCCCCACTCATTTTTTTCTTTTACCAGAAAGCCCTGAACATATCGGGCGGGCACTCCGACCTCCCGGCACATCAGAGCAAGACAGGTGGCAAAGACTTCACAATGGGCGGGTGGCTTCTCTTTCAAAAACTGGGCCACCGGATCTTCGGCACGATCGAACGGATACCCGAAACCGTACTCGAAATTCTCCTGGAAGTATCTCACCAGTTGAAAGACCTTGATCTCGGCGGGACCGTCACCGGCCACCCGATGAGCCAGCGCAGCCACTTCAGGGGCAAGCTCCACCTGCAGACATTCCCGCAGATACTTCTCATTCTCTTCCAACGGGATCTCGCCCATGACGACTTCGTAGGAACCGTTGAAGCCGGACCCCGAATCCTCCACGATCAAATCGCCACACCAAGTCAGTTTGGACTTATCCAGATCCACGGCGGCAAACCTTGTGTTGAGAGGAGCCAGAAGAGCGTCCGGATTGAGGGTGGTCACCTCGATCCGATCCCGACCCACCGGCTCCCACCCTTGTTCCACCGGCCCGCGCAGAAGATATCCACGTCCCCCCTGGAACTCCTCCGGTTGTGCAAGCTTCGATGAGGCCCCCTTCCACTTTGCTCCTTCATACTTCACGTATCGGCGGGCTGCCAGATAGTTCTCAGGGTCATCGGCGAAGACCCTGACCAACACTTTGGTACCGCCCGGACCGGACTGGGGTTTGATACCGGCGATATCACCGAAGTTGACCGAGGCAGACCAACTCTGCATGGAAAAGAAAAAGTTGTTGAACCCACCCTCTATCCAGGACAGGGCGACGGCCAGACCCAAAGCGAAAAAGAGAGCCACCATCGTCGACCCCATCGTGTTGAGCTTCAAGCCAAAGCTCCGCACTCGCAGGTAGAGTACCAGAAACAGTGTGAACGCGGCTACCAGGTAGGCGAAGGGGAGAGCGTGGGTGGTGTTTCCCGCCACCAGTAGAGTGAAGGTGGAACTGACCAGCAGCAAATGCTCTTCCCAACCTCGGTTGATCCGAAGTAGCAACACCGCCGAGCCGAAGCAAGCGGAAAGGCCGACCGCCAGCGAAAAGGCCGGCTCGAACAGAAAGCCGCTCGCCCTCGGAATGGACGGTTGAAAAATGACAGGAGCGAGCAAAGAGACCAGAACAAGAACCAGCAGAACTCGAGGCTGAATCTCCAGACGTTCTCCCACGAATCCCAGAACGGCAAGGAGGGCGGCCGCCGCCAAAGCCAGAGTCGAACCCGAGGTCGTATAGAGAGCGAGGGCCGAAATCACGGCCAGTGTTGTCAGGGTGAGCCTCTTCACAGAGCGTCTACTCCCCGGGCCACCTCGTCGGGTGTGAGGATTGTGATCGGCTGTTCGGCGCTCGCCGGATCGAGTGAGGAGACACTCTTGCGAACCAGAATCGTCTTCACAGCCGGTCCGTGGTCTTGGACGACCCGCACCATTCTCTCTCGGGCTCCATCCCAATCCAGCATAATGAATATGACGGTGGTAATGGTGCTCAGATGCTCCGTCAATACGGGTGCGACTCGCTCAAACGGCTCTTCGAAACTCGGCTCCAAGCATGCCAAGACATCCAACACATTGTCCAAATGAGCCAGGTTTCGACCGGCCTCGAGCGTGTACAGGTCGGGCCCGGCGGCAAACAGGTCGACGATGTACTCCGTATGAGAGAGATGGTCGGCGATGGCCGCCGCCGTGGATAAAATGGCTTCGAAGTCTTCCCGGTAAGTCTCTCCCGAACCGGCGGGCAGAAAGGTATCGAGAACCAGCGCGATCTTACAAAAGAACTCCTCCTGAAACTCCTTGACCACGGGTTGCCCCACCCTGCCCCAGGACTTCCAATGGATGTTGCGGATCGAATCTCCGGGGCGGAAATCGCGCACCCCGAGGAATTCGGTGGAGTCGCCGGTATGGGATGAGAGAGCAACCCCGCCCGGCTGATAGCGTCGGCCCACCGGTATATCCAAGCTCACCAGCGGAGAGAAACGGGGATAGACCAGTAAAGTATGCGGCTGCCTATGGAGGTAGAGATCTCGCCAAACGCCGAACGGAAACCAGGTTTCCTGGCGGAGTCCCCGGATCTGATAGTAGCCTCGCCTCTTCAGCTCCACCTGAAAGACTAACTCTCGTTTCTCACCGGGCTCGAGGGAGCCGGCCATCAAAGGCTCGGCTTTCAGTTGCTCGGGCAATCCGTCGAGCGCGAAACCGAGATCGACGGCTCGTCTTCGGCTTGAGTTCTTGAGCTGGACGACCGCCCTGGTGGTGGCGCCGCAGGTAGCTCGGGAGGCCATGTGCAGGTCCACTTCCAAAGGCACTCGGGCCAGGCGTGCCATGGGGAGTGAGAGAAGAGCTATCGAGGCCAGGGAACAGAAGACGAAATACATCTTAGCGGCCAGAGTCACGGCGGACGCCGCGGTGACCACGACGCCGATGGCGAAGAGCACTCGACCGGGGGTGGTCAAGCGCTCCAGGAAGAAATGGCGAAGCCAATTTAGAGTCGCCGGTCCGCGGACCTGACGAACCGGTTCATAGGCTAGGGGCATGAGTTGCCCCTTCGCGCAACGACCTCCACTAGGCCGGTACCTCGACGCCGGCGACCAACTCGCTCACGATATCCTCCTTGGAGACTCCGGCATATCTGGCCTTGGTATCGAGTACCAGGCGATGGGCCAAAACAGGAACCGCCAGCTCTTTGACGTCGTCCGGTCTCACGTAGTCCCTTCCGTCGGCCCAGGCCAGCGCTTGGGCTGCCCGAAACATGGCAAGACTCCCCCGAGGGCTCACTCCCAGCTTCAGCCTCGGTTCACGCCGACTGGCATCGGTCAGCGCCAGGAGGTAGTCCACGACCGGCTCTTCAAAGGCGATCTCGCGAACTGCTTTTCTGGCCTCCTCCACCTCGCTCAACTTCACCACAGGCTGCAAGCTCTCCAACGGGTGGCGTTTTTTCTGACCCAAAAGGATCTCTTTCTCTTCCGCGGGCTCCGGATAGCCCAGACTTATCTGCATCGTAAATCGGTCCAGCTGGGCTTCTGGTAGGGGATAGGTCCCATGGTACTCCACCGGGTTTTGGGTAGCTATCACGGCAAACGGCACGGGTAAAGCGTGACATGTGCCCTCGATCGTCACTTGCTGCTCACTCATGGCTTCCAGCAAGGCCGATTGAGTGCGGGGGGAAGCTCTGTTAATCTCGTCAGCCAACAAGATGTTGGTGAAGATGGGGCCCTGCTCAAAATGGAAGGTCCCGTCGTTCGGGTTGTAGATGGAAGAACCCAGGATATCGGTCGGAAGTAGATCGGGCGTGAACTGAATCCTCTTAAAGCCGCCGTCGATGGTGCGGGCCAGCGCCTTGGCCAGGGTCGTCTTCCCAACACCGGGGACATCCTCCATAAGCAGATTCCCTCCCGACAGGAGCGCTACCGAGACGAGCTTTAACACCTCCGCTTTCCCTTTGATGACAAGTTCGAGATTTTGGCAAATACGAGTGTGGACGTTGCTGGACATGGGGGTAGACCTTTCGAATCCCTCGAGACATCGAGAAGGTTCAGTTGTTCTGCGAGTCGGTGCAGGCTACCTACTCGTCCGACCGGCGCGATCTGGTTCCGCACCGGCCGAAGGGGAAAGAAAACAATTCCCCAACCTCCCCCGATGCACAAGAAATTCACTTTCAACAACGCCGAAGGCCACCAGCTGGCCGGGCGCCTCGAACTGCCCGACCACCCAACCCGCCAGGTCGCTCTGTTCGCTCACTGCTTCACTTGCGGTAAGGATATCCTGGCCGCCACCCGCATTAGCCGAGGCCTCGCGGCCAAAGGGCTGGCCGTGCTTCGCTTCGACTTCACCGGACTAGGAAACAGCCAGGGGGATTTCAGCAACACCGACTTCTCGTCCAATGTTCAAGACCTGATAAGCGCTTCGAGCGCACTCGAACAAGAGGGTTACGAGGTCAAGCTTCTGATAGGCCATAGTCTGGGCGGGGCGGCGGTTCTCGCTTGCGCCCACCAACTGCCCGGCGTGCAAGCGGTCGTGACGATTGGCGCTCCGGCCGAGCCGAAGCACGTCGAACATCTCTTCACGGGTCGCCTGGAGGCCATCGAAGAGGGCGAAGCGGAGGTGAAGCTGGGAGGTCGGACTTTCCATATTCGCAAGCAGTTTATAGAGGATATTCGCGGGCAGTCGCAGTTGCAAAAGGTTGGTAGTCTGGGCAAAGCCTTACTGGTCTTTCACGCTCCTCTGGATAACACGGTCGGCATCGAAAACGCGGCCGCCATCTATCAGGCCGCCAAGCACCCGAAAAGTTTCGTCTCCCTGGACTCAGCTGATCATCTGCTGTCCAATCCGGCCGATTCTGCCTATGTCGCAGAGGTCATCTCATCCTGGGTGAGCCGCTATCTCCCTTCCCCGGAGCAAGCTCCTTCAGGGCTCGGCCACGGAGAAGTGAGGGTCTCGAGTGGGGGCGGAAAGTTCACCCAGCAGGTGCAGACGGAGAAGCATCACTTTCTGGCCGACGAACCGGCCGAACTCGGCGGTAACGACCGCGGTCCGAACCCCTACGAGTTGCTCCTTTCCGCTCTTGGTGCTTGCACCGCCATGACGCTGCAGATGTATGCATCCAGAAAAAAATGGCCTCTGAGAGAGGTCGCCGTCACTTTGAAGCACTCTCGAGTTCACGCCGAGGACTGCCGGCGTTGCGAGACGGAAAGCGGCAAGCTCGAACTCATTGAGCGCGAACTTTCAATACAGGGAGACCTTTCGGATGAGCAACTCAAGAGACTTCTGGAGATCGCGGACAAATGTCCGGTGCACCGCACTTTGCTAGGGGACAAGGAGATTCATACGCAGCTTCAATGAGCGGACGCTTCCTTTCACCCAAACGACCCTCTCCATACCGTTACTTCTTCACCGAGGAACCCTCTCCGCTCGTCTACTCTCGAAGTATGAAACCCTGGCTCATCCTCCTCTGGGGCGCACCGGCCGCGGGAAAGTCCACCCTGGCCCGCTGTCTGTCCGCCGAATATCAACGACGTACCCACGACGTTCTTCCTCACCTGGGGACCGACAAACTGAACGCTTCCATCATGGGCGACAACTACGAAGGAAGCATTCGACCTCAGATCTACGATTGTCTCTTGCACCTCACCGAAGGCCTACTGGTCGCAGGACTACCGGTGATGTTGGAGGGCACCTTCCTGCGGCCGGAGATGCGCGAGAAAGTGGCTCTCATAGCTGAGCACTCGGAGGCCCGCTTGCTGAGTGTCCAGGTCGAATGCCGCCTGGCTCTTCGAGAGTCGCGCAACGATCGCCGAAACGTCGGCGCCCATGTCCCGGAAAGCTATCTGCGCCAGGCTCATCACCTGGCCAAGGATCAGATACGCCAGGCCGACTTCGTATTCGACACCGAACTCCACGAACCGGAGGGCCTGGCAGCGTTCCTCCTCGGTGCCGTGGGAGTCATGCCGATCTGCCGGAATTTCGCGACGAGGGTACCCTCGACACTCTAAGGCTCGATAAACACGAGTGCGGAATCGTCCGCGCCGATGCGTCCGAGATGCTCTCCGTGTCCGATCTGTCTCTGCTCGATGAAGAGGTCCTCGGGAATCTCGGAGCCGTGATAGGCGACCCAGTAGTGCTCGCCGTCGGTGCTGCTGACCCAAACGGGATAACCCCGGTAGATGGCCGAACGACGCACGGTTTGGCGAGGCTCGTGACGGCTCAGCACCTGCTGATTGAGGGTCCACAAGCCCTGGGCGTTGAGGGTGCCCTGAAGTTGTCGGTCCCCGTTTTCGGAGACCAGAAAGAGTTGAGAGCCCACGGGCAGCGGAACACGCGGACCCGGCGGCATGGTCCATTCAGGTATCGCTTGCGCTTGAACGTTGGAAGTAAAACCGGTGCCGGTGAAAGGATAGACCTGGTCGGTCACCCCGCCCATTGGAGGTGAGAACGGAACGACCATTTGGAAGGTGTCGTTCTGCGGAAAAACCAGGGCACCGACCTGGGTCTCCCCTTGAAACCCGCCAGGATAGTCCAGACGAAGTCCGGCGATAAATTGGGCTGGGGTTACCAGAAAGGCCGTTTGATCCTGAATGGCTGTGAAGCCCCCGACTTCGGGATCGAAGGTCCCGCTGAGATAGTTTTGCAAGTCGGAAACCATGACGATTTTTTGAATCGCTTCGCCCTCTTCGGCGTTCGGCACCAATCCGCGGACCTCGAGCATGGCGTCCCGTTTGGCGGTGGGGAGATAGGTGGGATCCAGAATTCGAAGTCCGTGAAACTCGGCCATGCCGGATATCTCCGGAGGGAGATTGGCTGCGATCAGCGGCTCCACGTTCTGAGCCACCACGTTGCTTTGGGAGAGAAGAGCCGAGTAGGCATCGAGCGCCCGGGCCCGAGCTGTGTCGACCCCCGAGTTCAAAGTGCCACCGAAGGTGACCACAAAACCCTGTCCCGTGTCGGGTTGGAGCCGAGCAAGAATCTCGTAAAGACCGCGGGCGCCGAACTGGGGATCTCTGACGATGGCCGCTGCCCCTCGATAGGCATCGTCAGCGGTTCCCGTCAGAGCGAGATTAGCGCTGTTCCATCGACCAGTGTCCGAGTAGATCAGTTCGGATTCGTTCGAAGGTAGAGCGTCGATAGCAGCCACCACATCGTCGCCTCCGAAGACGGCGAGTTGGCTGCGTCCACTCGCGGATGGGACGAGCACGGAGGAGACGCCGTTGGTGTTGACGTCGGAGTCGCCGCAGCCTGTTAGGAAGAGAACAAGAAGAAGAATACTCAATCGGAACATGTCGACTAGTTGGTCGGACTTAGTTGAACTCCTTGACGAGCCTATCCGGCAAGGGCTCGAATGACCAGGAAGATGGTCACTGGAATTCCAAAAAATATCAACTCACCGGCAGCGCTCACCAACAAGTGAGCAAGCAACCGCGTCGCCAGTGCAAGTGGAAGGAACAGGACTCCCAGCAATCTCTCCAGGCCATTGGCGGGAGGAGGAACCTCCGCTTCCAACAGAATCTTGAACTGCTTGGTGGCGATGCCCGTGAGCAGCACGGAAAGTAGGAGCACAACCAGAGAGTAGCCGTCAAAATCTCGTTGAAAACACCAGTACACCGCATAGCATGAAGAACCGACATACAAGCTATGCTTCAACCCCGTCTGAGGTTCTTTGGCGTACGGCCCCACCAGGTTCCAATAGCTCGAATTCTCCACTTCCCGATATTACCACACAGCATGGTTTCTGGACGAATCTCATCCAGAGGTTGACAATGTGCCCATGCGAGAGGACGGCTTTGGTAGCTATTGCTGGGCGTTAAGCTCGCGCAGGCCTTCGAAGATTTGGTGAGCTTCCTCTAATTTCTGTAGTCCCAGTTCAAGACGCATCACCTCGTGATTTTCCTCACCCTGAACTAGAATCTCCAACCCCTCTTTTACCATTCCCAAAGCTCGAGAAAAATCACCGCGAGCCGAATGAAGAACCGCAGCCTGCTCCTCAGTCATCTTTCCACCGAGCTTGCTCATCCGCTCAAAGCGACGCTCCACTCGCTCGAGCCGATTCGAAAAATTCGAACGTGCTTTTCTTAACGGCTCCAGCTCTCCGGTGCTGGAAAAATGATGGACAGCTTGGTGGAGCTTTTGCAGCTCCCCCGGGGTCGCCTGAAGGACAGCGCTCCCATCCTCCTCCAGAGCCATGGTCGAGATCGATTCGTCGCTAAGAGCCGACCCCCCGGGAAGAACGGCACCACACTTGCGGCAAGTTCTGGATGTCAGAGCGTTTGGATGAGAGCATTTCACACAAGGTACGAGCCGGGGCTCTTGGTCCGCCTTCTGCAGAGTGCGGTAGACGTCGACCAGCACCTCGGCCGAGGTGGTCAAGAGCTCCAAACAGCCCTCGATCACATCCGAATCCGGCTCATCAGAGCTCAGCGCCGCCTCCAGCTCTCCCATCCCCTGAGCCTGCGCTCTCAGAGCCTCGTTGAGGTCCTCGGCGTTATCCCGTAGGGTCTCTCCCTCCGCTCCGGACGGTTCCGAGCTTTCCAGCTGACTCTCCAGATGTTCGTGGTACTGGAAGAACTGTTCGAGACGAATGAGAACGGTCTCGCGACTCAGATGCCCTTCGAGAAAGTGGCGACAAACTCGGACTAGTTCGTGGGTGTAAGGTACTTCGGAATAACGGGGCGCTTCTTCATACTGCTGCCGGTAGCTGCGGAAAAGCGGGTAGAGCGACTCCATCGCCTCCTTCAGGGTGTCCGCCGTTTCCTGGGCCAGCGAGAAATCGCCGGCAGCGACCTCCTCACCCAAAGGTCGAAGCAAGCCGAATATCTCCACGAAGCCCTTGCCGATCAACTCAGCGGTTTCGCTCTGCGCCTCGTGAGGTGCGAGAAACTGAATCTCCTCAGCGTAGCCCGCATAGAGAAAGTGTAAGGCCTGGTCGAGTTCGTGATAGAGAAGCTCCGAGTTGTCTTCCGCCCCGGTTTCGAGAGCCTCAAGCAGAAGATTTATCTGGGGAAGGTGCTCCTCGATGGACATCTGTGGCTTTTTGGAGTGGTCCGCGGGTAGACCTTCTGCCACTCAGAGACCCATTTAACGATCTTTTCACATACGGAGGCTATTGTTCATATATCATTCTTTGCAGGAGATAAGAACAACTATGGCTTTCGGTATCAATCCTTACATGATGAACCCTATGGGCATGATGGGCATGGGCGGTATGAGCTCCATGTTCATGATGATGCAGATGATGCAAATGATGCAGATGATGTCCATGCTGATGGGATCGATGGGTGGAGGAATGTACCCCGGAGGCGGTTGTTGTCACCAACCGATGGGCCAAGCTATGGGGATGGGCGGGATGCCCCCGATGATGCCCGGCGGTTTCCCGGGAATGATGCCTCCCGTGGGCGGCCAGTGCCCTCCTTACGGACAAGCTCCGCCTCCCTGCGGACCGGCCGGAGACATCGGCAACGTCGATATGAACAGCGTTCTTCAGGCTCTGCCCGCCAGCCGCCGTCGCGCCGCAGCCCAACACTTTCCCTATATCCTGGCCGAGTGTCGCCGCCAGGGCGTGACCAACAAGGCCCAAATCGCCTATATTCTTGCTACCGCCACCCATGAATCCGGAGCCGGCGCTCACATGGAAGAGTTCGCCTCGGGACGCGCCTACGAAGGACGAAGCTCCCTGGGCAACAACCAGCCCGGCGACGGAGTTCGCTTTAAAGGTCGAGGCTACGTGCAGCTGACCGGACGTCGCAACTACACCGATTGGTCTCGCCGCCTGGGAATGGATCTCGTCGGCAATCCGCGCGCTGTGGAAAGCCCCGAGGTAGCTGCCAAAATCCTGGTCGGCGGAATGATGCAAGGCACGTTCACCGGTCGAGGCTTGGGCAGCTACATCAACGGCAACGGTACCGACTTCGTCAACGCCCGTCGCACCGTCAACGGCACCGATCGGTCCGGCCACATCGCCGGAATCGCGCAAAACCTGATGCGAGCGCTCTAGAGGCCGTTCATAATCTGGTTGTACATCGGGAGCGCGGTGCAGATGATCAGCCCGCCCACCACAAACGAGATGATCACCATCAACACCGGTTCCAGCAAACTGGTCAACACTTCCAAACTGTAGCGCGCATCGGCCTCCAGGAGTTCTTGCAGTTTCAAGCATGTCTCCGGGAGTCTGGCGGCATCTTCTCCGACCACGATCAGATCGACCATGATTCGAGAGAAAGCCGCCGGGTGGTCACGGAGATACTCCGACATTTTGCCGCCGGAGACGATGGTGTTCACACCGTCTCGAATATGTATCGACGCTTGAGGACTTCCCGAAGCTAATATCGCCAGCTTGAAGCTCTTGAGCACGTCGACTCCGCTGTTTTGCAAGATACCGAAAGCGGCGCAAAATCGGCTGCAACTCACATCCCGCAGCACCGGCCCCAGCACCGGAAGATGGAGAACGAGCCCGTAAACTCGGGCCCGATTGTCCCCGTGGGTCAAGAAAGTACGCGCCGTCCTCAGCAACAACCCGGCAGCCACGATCCCACCAAGCCAGAAAAGAGGACTGAGCATTAGAGAGCTCGTCGCCATTAAGATCCTGGTGGGTAGCGGAATTTCGTCTCCGAAGCTAAGCGACTCCGCGAAGCCGGGAAAGATCACAGTCAGAAAAAAAACCGTGAGAATAAAGGCGACCACCAGAACAGTCACGGGATAAAAGAGGCTACTCTTGACGTCTCGCAAGAGATGCTGTTCCGAGTCCAGCCAGTTGGCGAGTCCGTGAAGGCATTCGGAAAGCGTGCCGGTCTCTTCCCCGACTTCCACCATGGAAATGTAGACCTGATCGAAAATCCTGGGAAACTGCTTGAGCGAATTGGAGACGTTCCACCCGCCGTCGATGCAATGAAGAATCCGGACTAGGACTGCTCTCAGGTTTTCATCGCCCGCCCCCGCGCCCAGCGCTTCGAGAGATTGTCTTAATTCCAATCCGGAGCCCAGCAAAACAGCCAACTGACGCGTCATCAGCCCCAAATCGACTCGTGAAATACTCAGCCGCTTGTAAAGCTCCGGGTCTGTCTCCGAACTTCTTGCTCTTGCCACCACAATCCCTAACTTTGCGGTTTCCCTATCGTGAAATCCGCACCTGTATCCCCGAAGATACTTGAAAGGGAGTAAATCGGCCTCAGCAAACGGTCACGGCAGGGTCACGAACCACTCCAGGTGTTTGACCTCCATGATAGGAAAACTCAGAAATGAAGCATCGACTGCCCGCGACCCGTCCCAACCTTCACGGTACCTATCACCGGAGCAACGTCCCAGTCTTGGAGGTTGTGAGTGGAGACACCATTAGTTTCGAGACACTCGAGGTCGGTTGGCGAACCGAGCGAGTGGTCGCCGGGAGACCTCTCCAAAGCGTGACTGACCGTGACCCGGTGAAAGACGACGGTCCGGCCTTGACGGGTCCGGTGCGAGTCCGTGGCGCCATGCCGGGCATGACCTTGGAAGTGCGTTTCTTGGAGTTTGAACCGGTCGGCTGGGGATGGACTTCGGCAGGCGGCCCGAGGCACCGTATTCCGGAGTTGACCGGAGTCAGAGAAGAGAAGACCAGTCTATTCTGGGACATCGATAGCGAGGCAGGCACCGTCTCCAACCAATTGGGGCAGGTGGTGCCGTTCAAGCCGTTTCTGGGCTGCGTGGGCGTCGCTAGTGAAGACTCCGAAAGGGAAGCGGGCTGGTATCCTCACCCACGTACCGGCGGAAACCTTGATGCCAACCTCCTCACTGCCGGTAGTTCTCTTTTCTTGCCGGTTGAAGTCGAGGGTGCCTTGCTCTCGGTGGGAGATGCTCACGCTGCCCAAGGCTGCGGGGAAGTTTCCGGCACGGCTATCGAGTGCCCCATGAAGCGAGCCGAGATTCAAGTCGTCTTGCATCCCGAGCGACAGGTCCGGTCGCCGCGAGCGATGTGCTCAGAAGGCTGGGTGACCTTCGGCGTTTCAGAAACCCTGGACCAGGCCGCCGTCGAGGCTCTGGAGGCCATGCTCGATTTGGTGACCGAGGAGACCACCCTGAGTCGCTCTCAAGCGCTGGCAGCTCTGAGCCCCTGCCTGGATCTGCGGGTGACCCAGATGGTCAATCCTCGCAAAGGAGTCCATGCTGTCCTAACAGTGCCGCTGAGTAGCTTGGGGAGTTGCTATTGACCTTGCTAGGGACGATGCTGGGAGTCGGACCGAGGGCCTCTCCGGTGGAAAGCCCCTAGCAAGAGCCTGATCCCCTTGAGGATCGGGTAAAGAAAAAGAAACGCCGGTGGAAGTCGCCACTCCCGGATATCATCGAATTCGGGTGCGGTGAGTGCGAGCAAGCGCCGCCGCAGAGCCTGCGAAGGGTCGCACGACCAATACTCCGGAGCCACCAGTCGTTGCCGGGGGCGCTCTCCGCTCTCGGCCAACTCCGACCAGGCTTCGAGAGCCTGCTCGTGGTCGCTGTAATGATAGGTCATCCTTTGAGGATGGGGCACGCCGAGGAGTCGAACGACCAACTCTACTGATCGCTCCATCATTCCAGCTCGAGGACCCGCCAGCTCCATCACTTCGTCCCAGGTAAATTCCAGCCGTTCCAGGGCTACTGCCAGGTCCAAGCTGTGCTGCAAACGACACCAGCCCGACTCGAACGCGCGCAACCCCAGGTAGAGCAATGTATCGGCCGGCCCCAGCGTCCGCCAGTCGGAGAGCCCCTCCCAATCAAGCTCTCGGGACCTCTCCCAAATCTCTTCGAAGGGCAACCAGTCCGACCCGATCCAGTGGGAAAAAAGACGCCAATGGAGAGTCAGTTTGAGTCCGCTTTGATGGCTCCAAACCTGAAAATACCCCCATCGCAACTTCGCCGCCTGCTGGCCGGAGCCGAACTCCCCATCCTCATGGCTGAAGCCCAGCTCTTTGAGAATCCGTTCGGTGGCTTCCACATCTAATGGACTGACCAGGACTTTCAAGCCTTCGAATTCTCGCCGGCGAATGTCTCCGAACAGAAGACGGGATAGCGACAGACCGCCCAGCCACACCCCTCGAATCCCGGCCATCTGCAGTTGGCTTGCCACCAGTTCTTGGAATGCCGCGGCTTGCAGGGCGTAGGCGGCCTGACGGGAGACAAACTCTTGAGTGGGTGCGATCCCCTCCCGCGGCGGATTATCCGTGATTCGCTCCCACACGGCTGGGAAAGACTCCAGAAACGACCTTATCCGGCCTTGCTCGCAAAACTCCACAAATTTCACCCGGTTTCCGCGGGGTGAAAGATGTCGAGCAAGCTCCAGTAAGCGTATAGCGAAGAGCTCTTGTTGAGTAGAAAGTCCGTCCAAGGTCGTGAGACGTTCTACAGATCCCCCGCGGACTCCTCACCACCGACTCCCGCAAAATTTTGTTAAACGGCAGAGGAACTCACCCGTGCTTTGGGTGTATAAACTCTAGGTGAAGAAAGCAATCCTTACAACATTGATTCTCCTCCTGGTCTCTTCTCTAGCCTGGGCCTATCCAGACGGCGACCAACGGGCCATCACCCTTAAAGGGACCCGCAACACCCGAGAGCTGGGAGGCCTGCCGACCGCCGAAGGCACGATTCAGTCGGGGAAAATCTTCCGCTCCGGAGCTCTCTGCTTTGCCTCCCAGGACGACGCTACGAAGCTCCACAACCTTGGCATCCAGACTATTCTAGAGCTCCGATTGCCCCAGGAAATCCAGAAAGACGGCCCCGATAAAGCCTATCTCTTGGATGGCATTCCGTCGCAACTCCACTGGCCCATGGGCAACAGCCACGGCCTGGGGAGACAAGCCTACATCTCCTATGTCGACGAAAACGAAAAACTGTTCCGAGACTTCTTTCTTATGCTAGCCAAACCGGAGAGCTATCCGGTCCTTTTCCATTGCTCGGCGGGGAAGGACCGCACCGGTATCCTCACCGCCCTTCTCCTGGAGTCGCTGGGCACTCCCAGAGAGGTCATTATGGACGACTATATCCACAGCCGTCGCATCACCCCAAAGTTGAAGGTGCAAGAGGATTGGATTCAAGTCGTCTTTGATCGCATCGACCAGTCCGGCGGGATCGACAACTACCTCACAGAAATCGGTGTCGGCGCCGCTCAGCGCCAGGCCGTCAAGAAAAATTTGGAGCAGAAGTAGGGCGTGTCCTACCTTCTCCCCGCCCTGCTTGCTCTAAGCCTGTTCTTGCCCGTCGGGGCAGACGAACTCTGGGTCAGCAACCAGCCGTTCCCCGGATCAGTGCGCGGCTCGGGCCAGGACATGATGGTGGAACTGAGGATGTTCGTCCAGGTCATGAACATCGAAGCCGACGACCAGGGCGACGTCGTCGTCATCGGCGGTTTCCCGATTCCGGTAGAGGAATACGACGGAGTGCGCTACGTCCATCTCCGCGACATGGTGGACGCCGCTCGCCTCAAGATATCCGCCAACCCTGAACTCGGTACGGTCGACGTCCGTCGCTCTAGCGCCGGTACCGGATACAAGGGAGAGTGGGACGCTCTTTCCCCTTCCGACGGGGCCGAAAACCGAATAGACGGCACAGCCACCGAGGTCGCCGGCGACTTTTTCTCGGTAAAAATCCCGGCCCATCTCTTTGTGGTTGCCGACCCCCGCTATCTCGTCAGTGGCGAAAGCGAAAACGCCAAGGCATCATCCTTGAACGACTACTACTCACCCATGGGTGCGGAAACGGTCTGTGGGGTCGCTCCCGATCTTAATTTCACCGAAGGCGGCTTGATGTTCTCATTCCTTCCGGGCCTGCCGGATAAGCTGACCGCCGCCGAGGAGAAAGAGTTTCTGGACATGGTCAAGTCCGAAGTCCTGCGCGGAGGAGGTCAACTGGTGGGACCCGTGGCCTCCATGAGTATCGCGGGAAACCGCTTTCACCGAATTCGGAGTCAGATAAACCGACAGGGCAAGATCGAAGACACCGAGCTCAATATCCACTTCAGTACGAAACATCAAGTGATGGTGTTGCTGATGATAAGAGCACCGAAACATCGTTTCAACAGAGTGGCTCCCCAACTCCGATTGGTGGTCAACAATTTTCGAATCAAATAGGTCATCCGCCACACTTTATAGGTCCTCTCGCCTGAACCTGGCCCATAGAATCCCCGCGAAGAGGCAGAGATAACCGACCGAGACCAGACCAAAGACGACCAGACCGGGATCGGCGATCAGCCCCGGTGCCACCTTTTCCGCCTGCTCCTTCAGGTACGGAATAGGCACCAGCCCGCCGGCGGCTTCCAAAGGTAGGTAGTTGCCTACTCCGGTGAATTTCAGGTTCAGAAGAAAAGCCAAGATGTTCTCGAGGATCACCGAGTACATCAGGAAGGCAGCCAGCGACAGTGCAGCGCGGCGGATCAGAAAGGCCAACAGCAGACTGAACGCGTTGTAGACCAGGCTCTGGAGAAAGAAAAGAAGTAAGTATTCGCCTCCCTCAACGGTGGGCGTACTCTTACTCACCGCGCCGGCGATCACGGTCACGACCAGGGCCACAACCACAGTGTAAAAGGTGAGGCCTAGAGCCGTCGCCCACTTGGCTCCAAGAAACTGAACGCGGCTCCACCCCTCCAAGAGATTTTGACGATGGGTTCGAAAGGAGAACTCGTTGGTCACCGTCAGGATCAGCAGTATGGCCGGAATGAAATGAAGCCAGCCGGCAATATAGGCGACGCTCTGCCAAACAATGGGAAAAGCGAAAGGCAGATGGGAGTCCACCGCTTGTCCCGCACCGGCACTCTGAGCCACCTCCTGCATCTTCTGTTGGCCCCATAACGACACGGCCACAATGCCGCCGAGACAGACCGGATAAAGAGTAAACACTATCCAGAACGGTCGATAAGACTTGAGCTTCAGCCACTCGGCTCGGAGCACGGAATTAATCATCGGTGATCTCCAAGAAGCGGCTTTCCAGATCTCGCTTCTTCGCACTCAGCCTGGAGAGGGCCACTCCCTTATCAAAACAATGTCGGTTCAAACCTTCGGCATCCACCTCGCCGGTCACCCGAAAGCCCCCGTCCTCGGGGACCAGATGAAGAGGTGGCTCGAAAGCCTCCAGGGCGGACTTCAGGGCTTCGAAATCAGACGCTCCCACCTCGATCACCGTGTCCTGCTGCAAGACCTGCTCCATGGCCCCGTATTCCAGCAGGTTGCCCTTCTTCAGAATAGCCACGTGAGTGCAGACTTTCTCGACTTCGTCCAGCAGGTGACTGGCCAGGATGATCGTTTTGCCTTCCAGGCTCAACTCCCCGATAAGACCTCGCACGTCGGCGATTCCGGCAGGGTCCAAACCGTTGGTGGGTTCGTCCAAAACGAGGACTTCCGGGTTTCCCAACAAGGCCCCACCCAGGGCCAGGCGCTGCTTCATACCCAGGGAGTAGGTGGAAAACGGTTGATTGCCGGCTGCCTTGAGGCCCACCCTCTCCAATACCGGGTCCACCTGGTCCTCTCCGTAGCCTCGGATGGATGCTGTGATGGAGAGATTAGCCGCACCGCTCAGATAAGGGTAGTAGTTAGGAGTTTCCAGCAGAGTTCCGATGCGCCGGCGCTGTTCGGGGTGCGGTATATCGCTCCCGTCAAACCATTGGAAACGACCGGCGCTGGGATAGAGAATCTCTAAAACGGTCCCCAAAAGAGTTGTCTTGCCGCTCCCGTTTGGGCCGAGAATACCGAAGACACTGCCTGACGGCACCTCGAAACTCACGTTTTGGAGGGCCCGAATCTTACCGTAGCTTTTACTGAGCCCCTCTGTCTTCAGTACCGTCATCTGAAAGGTTTCCCAGACCGCCGACTTTCAACCTGCAACGGTCGTTCGTCGGATAACAAAAGGGCCCGAGGCGCGACCGGCGGTCACACCTCGGGCCCGGCAGGCCGGGGAGGCCTCTACTGTCCGAGAAGAACGTTGAGGTTGCCCGCGGCCGGCGGAGATCCAAACCCCACTACGGCGATGTCGAGCTTTCCGTCTCCGTTGAAGTCGGCTTTATCCAGGTAGATGGCGCCCTGGCCGGCTGCGAATCCGATTCCCGGCGTGAAAGTGCCGTCACCCACACCCGGAAGAACGATGACCTGGTTCGGGCCGGAGTCGGCGGCTGCCACGTCGGGGCGGCCGTCTCCATTGAAGTCGCCCACGATGATGGAAAGCGGAACACCTCCAAAATCGAATTCCCGATTGGTGCCCAGCGTGCCGTCACCGTTGCCCAGGAGAACCGAGCAATCACCGGTGGTGAAGTTGCCGGTCAGCATGTCCAGGATGCCGTCACCGTTGACGTCGATCACATCGGCGTTACGCGGATTGCGACCTGTGGTGAAGAACTGCGGAGCGGCGAAAGTGCCGTCGCCGTTGCCGAGCAAGGTGGAAGCATCTCCTCCACCCAGACCAAAGCCTTCGTTGGAGACCGCCAGATCCACTCGACCGTCGTTGTTGAGGTCGGCGGCGATCACGTCGTGAGGCCGCGGTCCGACGGTGATGTGGGTGGGGGCTGCAAACGTTCCGTCGCCGTTGCCGATGAAAGTGGAAATGCTCATCGACTCGTAGTTGGCGACCACGATGTCGTTGTCTCCGTCACCGTTGAAGTCCGCTACGGCCGAGGCTATGGGTTGGTCCTGCGCCAGGAGCGTCGGAGCGGCGGTGAAAGTACCGTCGCCGTTGCCCAGAAGGATCGAGACATCGCCCGTTTCCATGTTCGGTTCATTGCCGTAGTTGGCGACCACGAGGTCCTGATTGTTGTCGCCGTTGAGTTCTCCCACGATCACGTTAAATGCGACATTCCCGGTGGGGATGGCCGTCGAAGGGCCGAAAGAACCTGCACCGTCACCAAGATGAATGGTGATCCCGGCGTCCTCGGAGTTGGCCACGGCCACATCCGGTCTTCCGTCGTTGTTGAAGTCTCCCGCGGCGACTCCGGTCGGTCCGACTCCCGTACTAACGGAGCCACCCTGACTGAATGCCGGATCCGGACCCAGGACGTTCAACCAGGCAGGGTCGGAAAGCACAGTCGTCTGATTGGCCGTGACCACGACCCTAATCTCGAACCGGCCGATCACGCTTTCGCCATTCAGGTACTCCAGCCGAAGCGAGGTGACCGAAGTCGGAACGCCCTCGAGTACCGTGGTCGCCGCTTTCTCTCTCACCACCGGGCCGTAACCTATACTTTGGTCGGGCCGGATTCCCGTATAGCGGATGTCGGTCACGAAGGTGGTGACCGCCCGAAGCAGAGTCTGCTCCACCTGTATACTTCCCGTACTCTCGGCCGGCGTGGCCGTCCCGCCGGATACAAAGTCGTTGCTACTCGAACCGCAGCCGACAACGAAAAAAATTGCAAGAAATGCTAAAAGTTTCTTCATGTAAGATTTCCTCCGGCGCGCTCATTCTGTTGGCGCTTGGAGATACCTTTGCATAGAGATTCCATTGTCTAAAATCCCTTACCCCTAAACCGATCTATCTTCATATAAGGGCAGGTTTGCCTCTCTTGTTTACGAATGGCCAAGGTGTCAACGGTGGGCTAACCCGCATGACGAACACTGGAAGGAAATAGCATGAGTAGATTTACACGAAGAGATTTCTTATCGGGGGCGGCAGCCTTGGTAGGAGCAGGTCTCGGCGGCGGCTTGTTAGCAGGATGTGACAACAAGGAGTCGTTTTCTTTTATTGGCGAAGGGGCTGTTCCCAACCGCCGTCCCAACATTCTATTGGTACTGAGCGACGAGTTTAGCCTCCCCCCCAAGTACCCCAGCGGTACGGGCATGCCGGAGGATATTCGCAAGATCCTGGGTTTCGAACCAGGTCTCGATGAGAATAGTCAACTCGCTCAACTGTTTCCCGGCTTTCGCCGGCTCCGAGAAAACGCCGTCGCCTTCCGAACACACTACACGGCGTCGGCCGCCTGCGTACCGAGCCGAGCGACCATGCTCACCGGTCAATATCCCACCGTCCACGGTGTGAGCCAAACGACCGGCTTTTTCAAAAGCCCCGACGACCCTGGCTTCGTGTTTCTCGACCCCGACGGAATCCCAACGGCGGGTGACTGGTTTCAGGCAGCGGGCTATGAGACCTACTACTTTGGTAAGTGGCACGTCTCCGAGGCCTGCGACGACCTGGGCCCCTGGGGCTTTCCGTTCGCGAAATGGGACGGGCCCGAGCCCCACGGTTCCGACCCGGCCAACCTCGGTGTGTACCGAGACGTCGAGTTCGCCAACAACACCATCGACTTTCTCGAATCCAAAGGCGGCGACAACGCCAATGTCGGCGCGCCCTGGTTTTGCGTCACTTCCTACCTGGCGCCTCACGACATCTCCGGATGGCCTCTTCAGTGGTTTGAGCCTGGAGGCCGCGGCGTTCAGGACTTCGTGCCCCTCGTCGAGCCACCCGCTATCCCCGGCACCGGCACCATCAGTAACCCCGGTGTTTCCTCGCAGCCGAACTCCGATTGTCCGCCCCCTATGTCGCCGCCGAGGGAGCTCAACCCCGGAGGCTACCCGGCCGGTATCTACAACGCCGTACCGACCCTCAACGAGGATCTGACGACGAAGCCGGACTGTCACTACGACATGTCCGTCAAGATCGGCCTTTGCCAGAAGTCCATCATACCTTCGGCTCCGTTCCGCGCCATCGCTCCCAACCCGTTCCAGTTGACGGGTAACAGATTCGAAGATTGGGCCACGGCCTACGGCGAATGGTGGACCTACCAGCACTACTTGTTGGATATTCAGTTCGACCGAGTCTTCAAAGCGCTGGACGCAAACGGCTTGAGGGACAACACTATCGTGATCTTTACCACCGACCACGGCGACTACGCCGGAGCCCACGGCGGTATGGTACAGAAGTGGCACACGGCCTACGAGGAAGCGATCCACGTACCTTTCGTGGTCTCCTCACCGTTGGTCAACAACACCGGCGAACTGCGAGAGTTCACCATGCCGACGAGTAGCATCGACCTCCTGCCGACCATGCTCGGCCTGGCGGGATTCGATAGAGAAGCGCAAAACGATATCCGTCAGCGGATTCAAGGCCAGGGTCTGGTTCCGCAGCTCGTGGGCAGCGACGTTTCGGCCTACGTCCGAGACCCTAGCCTGACAACTCCGATTATCAACCCCGGGTCCGGTGAGCCGAGGCCGGGAGCTCTGTTCATGACCTTGGACGAGATCTCCCAGATGACCACCGTGGACCCGAATAACAGCGGCTTCGCGGCGTATCAGATCTACCTGCAGCTCGTCGAGGATGCCAAGCTTGTTCTGCCCCGACTGGAGTCAGGAACCATTCGCCAGCCCAACCTGGTGCGTACCCTGATCGACGGTACCTGGAAGTACTCCAGATACTACGATCCCAACGGAGTGGAAGCTGATCAGTTCGAACTCTACCACATGCCTTCCGATCCCATCGAGGCGACCAACCTACTGAACTTCCAAACCGGTCAAGTCCGCAACGACGTGACCGTGCCGGGCTTCAGCGCCCAGCAACTGGAAGCGGAGCGAAGCCGGCTGGCGACTCAGCTGGCCGAACAGGAAGCGCTTCTTCTCTAGTCGAGTCGGCGAGATTAAAAAAACCTGTCACCGGAAACGGTGGCAGGTTTTTCTTTTGTCAACCTGCCTGGCTGGTACTCCTTGCCCCCTCCCGCGCCGACTCTACCCTATTCCGCCCATCGGACTTAGCTCGATAAAGTGCCTGGTCGGCCCGGCTAAGAATGGAGGCAAAGGAGCCATCCGCTTCGATGATCTCGGCCACTCCAATGCTAATAGTGAAGCTAACCGTCCTACCCTCTGCAGACACCTTCAACTCCTCCACCGACCGGCGCAGCCTCTCAGCCACGACCCGGGCACCGTCGAGTCCGGTCGACGGGAGTGCCACCGCAAACTCCTCGCCGCCCAAACGACCGAAGATCTCGGTCGACCGAAGGCCTGCCAGGACTGTCCTCGATAGAGCTTGCAGCACCTGATCGCCCACATCGTGTCCATAAGTGTCGTTGATCGATTTAAAGTGGTCGGCGTCTAGCATCAGAGCCGACAACGGCGCCGGATATCGCCTCACCCGCTCGAACTCTTTCTCGGACAGCTCAAGGAAATGACGTCTATTTGAGGCGCCGGTCAGGCTGTCGGTGGTGGCCAGCACTCTCAGTTCGTCCTGAGCGCGAATCCGTTCTTTGATCTCCCGCTGCAGCTCCTCGGTCCGCTCTTCCACTCTCTTTTCCAACGTGTTGTACAGCTGAGCGTTCTCAATGGAGATCGCGGCCTGGGCAGCCAGCAAGCGGAGAAGGTCCAGATGGTGGTGGCTGAAGACTCCCGAGGCCAATCCGTTTTCCAGATAGAGGATGGCCCGCGGTTCGTTCTGATGCTTCACCGGGATACAGAGAACCGACTTGCTTTCGCACCGTCGAAGATAAGGGTCTCGGGTAAAGACCCCTCGTTCGCTAGCGTGGCTTAAAACGACTTCCTCAAGGGTTCGACGAACATAGCCGACCAACTTTTGTGGACACTCGGCGAAATCGGCCAGACTGCGGTCCAACATCTCCAGTTCGATCTCTTGGTCGACCATCCCCTCGCAGACGACCTTCCAGCTCTCCTCCGAGCCCAGAATCAGGAGGCCTCTCTGAGCGCCCGCCCACTCCATGGCGAGGCGGAGCAGAGACTGAACCAGATCACCCAGAACGATCTCTTTGGAAAGAGCGTGACATGCCCTCACGACAACCGCCAGGTCGATGTCGGAGGCTCCGCTCAGGGTATCACCGCTGGTGCTCCCGGCCAGGCTACCGATCGAATGATGCCGCCCGATGCCAAGCAAAAGGTCGCCAAATTCGGTTTCCAGACGACGAGCTTTAGCAAAAGCCCCCCAATAAGAGTACAGAAAAACGGCCTGCTGCAAATAACCCCTGGCCGGCGGGATTGCCTCGTGCTGAAGTAGATAGCGACCGGCCAGTTCGTTGGCCAACGCCTCGTCCTGAATAAATCGGTTGTCTCTGGCCGAGCGAATGCACCGTTCATACAACTCGTGGGCCTCACCGCGTCGTCCCTCGAGACGAGCCACCTCCGCCTCGATGAGCCACACTCGATGGAGAAAATTCTCCGGCGAGGTCTTGGACAGGCTCTTGAGCAGCTCTCTTTGGGGAGCGATATCGGCCAAAGTCGCGGCCACCGCCGCCTCATCGCTCGCGCAGGTTGCAATGGCCGAGAGCGTCCTGTACTGCGCCCACGCGATCACTTGGTAGGTCCCCTGGACACCGTCGGCATACTCGGCCAACTCATCGGCCAGTTCGAGAGCCGCTTGAGCTTCGCCGAAAAGATAGCGCGCCACCATGCCGGACACCGCCACACAAAACACGGCGCCCCGGGTATTCAACTCCTGGAGCTGTCTTAAGTGATCGCGTTCGTCATAACCCGGGCCCACCAGCCGGGCAGGGTCTTCGCCCTCACCTCGCAGGTTTCGGACCAACCTCACCATCGGCAAGGTACAAGCGAGCGCCGGCATCTGCTTGTAGTGCCGGAGAACACTCGTATGATGAGTCATCGTCTGGTCGAGCTTCTCTAGATCCATCCCGCTCCAGAATGAGTTGGCCAACTCGTTGTGAAGCCCCCAGGCCGCGTACTCCAGGTCTCCGGTCTCGATCCCGAGTCGATAGACGAGTCGATGGTTTTCCAGGATGGTTCGGAGCGGCTCCACGTAGGCGTTGACCATTCCACCGACCACGTGCAGGTTCTTGACCCAGATGGAGCGATCGTCCCATCGCTCCAGCATGGCCATGCTCATCTTGCCGATATGGTATCCTGTCTCGACTTGATTCACCGAGATACAGACAACGCCGAGGGCTGAGAAGGCGTAGACAGCATGTGGCGTGACTCCGGATTCGAGGGTGGTCTGCACCATCTTGCAACAAAGCACCGGAAAGAGTTGAGGCACACTCAGAAAGGAGGCGGCGATAATGCTGTTTTGGACGCGAAGAGCCGCCACCGCCAAGCTGTCGGTGGCCTCCTCCAGAGCCCCGAGAGACTCGTCGTCGTGCCCTGACAGGAGCTCCAGAGTCGCCCCCACCGTTGCCTGAATCTCCTCGGCCCGAGGGTCGGACGGGATCGGAAATCCGAGTTCTTCAGAGACTTCGAGAGCTAGATAAACGGCCTGAGGCAATCGCTGTTGGCTGATCAACGCCTGGATCATGACCTCCTGTCCTTCCACTCGGTCCAGAAGGCTGCCGGCCTCTCTGCGAACGGCGTCGAGACGCTCTTCCATGACCGAGTACTGTCCGCATAGGTAGGCCGCCTTGGCCCCCTCGAGATGAACAGCGAAGGCCAGATCGTAGTCTGCTTGCCACCCGTCGGGAGGTATTTGTTCATGAGCTTTCCGGTAGTAAAGGTGAGCCGGCTCAAAAGCGGCCGAAGCGGCTGCTCGACGGCCTGCTTCCAGGTTTAGGCGGCACAGCTCCGTCCTTTCCGGCTCGTTCATCAAGTGGGCAGCCCGGTTGAGATGCTCGGCGATGGCAAACAGCTGATCGTGGCGAGTCTCCTCGTCCGATTCGGCATTGAGAGCCCGACCGAGCGCTAGATGAAGCCGAACGGCCTGCTCCTCGCTCAGCATGGCGTAAGCTGCTTGTTGAACCCGGTCGTGGACGAAGCGACAGGAGAAATCGGTCCCCTCTGCCTCGGCAGCATACCAAAAATCAGTGTGAAGTGGTTGCACGAGTCCCTCTTCCACAGGCCCGCGCAAGTCTTCCAGAATCTGCTTCTCCGAAACCTCGCGAGCTCTAGCAACGGTCGAGAGCTGAAAGCTGTTTCCTATGCAGGCCGCCACCTGAAGCGCAGCCTGGCTCCCCTTTTCGAGTTCGCCGATCTCGGCCGACATGAACTCTACCACATTGTCGGTGATCGATTCTGCCCCGATCCTGGTGAGGTCCCACTCCCAACGCCCGTTCGCCGGCACAAAACGTAGCAAATCTCGATCGTAAAGACTCTCTAGAAAGCGGTTGAGAAAGAAGGCGTTGCCTCTGGTCTTGGCATGACAGACGATGGCCAGGTCCTCGTATCCGGAAGCCTCACGGACGGTATCTCCCACCAAATCGACAACGTGGCGCTCCTCCAGAGGTCCCAGATGAACCGTCTCGATATCCGCTTCTTCCCGCTGAAGTCGCTCGATCATGCTCTGAAGGGGGTGAGCCTCGTCCACCTCGTTCTCTCGGTAAGCTCCCATAAAGAGCAAGTATCCGGCCGCCGGTTCGGTGGCGAGCCGATAGATCAACTCGATGGTCGGTAGGTCTGCCCACTGAAGGTCGTCCAGGAAGATAACGAGCGGATGCTCGGCCGAGCCGATGGCCCGCAAGAAACGTCCCAGCATGAGCTGAAATCGGTTGCGAGCTTCGGCCGGACCGAGCCGTTCCACCGGAGGCTGAGGACCGATAATATGCCTCAACTCGGGGATGACATCTATCAGGATCTGACCGTTTCGACCCACGGCCTGAAGAAGGACTTGCTTCCACTCAGCGAGTTTAGCGTCGGTCTCGGCAGCTAGCTGCTTCATCAAGCTACGAAATGCCTGAACCAGGGAGTCGTAGGGACGCCCGCGATTGAGCTGGTCAAACTTACCCTCGACAAGAATTCCCCGCCGGGCCGTGAGCGGCCGATGCACTTCGTGCACCAGAGACGTCTTTCCCACCCCCGAATACCCGGCTACCAACATCACACCGACTCCGCCGGAGGCCGTTCGCTCGAAGGCGGCCAGGAGTCGCTCCGATTCTTGGGCTCGCCCGTACAGCTTCTCCGGGATGCGAAGCCGACTATCCACGTCACGCTCTCTCAAGAGGGGCAAGCTGTCTCCCGCTTGCCCCTCTTTCAGCGCCTCCAAAATCGACTGCAGATCGTAGGCTACTCCCTCGGCTGATTTGTAACGGTCTTCAGCGCGTTTCTCCAGCAATGCCATCACGAGCTCCGAGAGCCGGCTCGGCAATTCCGCGAACTCCGACGGAGCCGGGGGCACTCGAGCAATATGAGAATGGACCAAATTCCAAAGGGTCTTGGGACTGAAAGGGGAGACGGCCGGTCACCAGTTCATACAAGGTCACGCCCAGCGAATAGAGGTCGCTCCTCGAGTCGAGGTCTCGATTCATTCGACCGGTCTGCTCGGGTGAGATATAGGCCGCGGTGCCCGCTAGATTCAAAAGCGGGCTGGCGGAAATGCGAGTCCGGCCCAACACCTGAGAGATTCCGAAGTCGATCAGCTTCACCAATCCCGTGGAGGTGTTCCAATGCAGAGGGGGCAATCCGTGGCCTTCGCACGCTACCGCCGTAGTGAGATTTCCTTGAGGCTTCGGATTGACAGCGTTGGACGAAACCGCGCGGGAC
>Ga0208701_100003_pt1 | contig 138743 bp, 120 predicted proteins | sample DeeseametaMP1482_FD_184188 | JGI IMG/M metagenome (GOLD analysis project Ga0208701, IMG submission 184188) | Marine microbial communities from the Deep Pacific Ocean - MP1482 (SPAdes) | ecosystem: Environmental > Aquatic > Marine > Oceanic | place: South of Fiji, South Pacific Ocean | collected... | reverse complement strand
CGGGGCGATCCGGAGCTCGCCCCGCCCTTGGTGCTATACGGCTGAACTCCGGGGCGTGACCGGCGTTCGAAGCTTTAGCCACAACAGGCGCCCCGTGGTCGGCAAAGGACTGCGGTCCCGGCGTAGAAGCTGATAGTCAACGTAGAGGAATGAAGGGTCCGGACGCTGCCTCCGTCCGCGTGTGAAGCCTGCTGTGCTCCAGCCTTGCCTTCTATTCACCGGGTCTCTCCCAATTCTGCTCAGCGACGATATCCTCAAGCGTCGGCAGTTCGGTGCCTTGATGGTGCCGACAAAAGTCGGAACCGGGTGAGCGCCTGCCCCTACACGGCTTTCCATCAGCCTTGAAGCCCTTGCACGTCCCAAGCCTGAAATGAAGTCGCTGAACTGGAGTCGACCTGTCGGGCTGTGAGGTTGGTGCTGGGCGATTCTTTCGATTCGCGTCGGCCACGTCTTGAAAACAATTAATCACGCCTTTATCGTTCAAGCTCCACGTCTCGAGTTTGCGTCCAGACAGGCACCATTTGGCAGCAAATGACGATAGAAATCCGTTCGCCCACTGATTGGCTCGCTCATACGCGGCCGCCTCGAGATTTTTACGGCTATGAACTCCGACTTCAAACCTATCAAGATGGTAATGGAGTCCTAAGCCTACTGCGAGCTGCCAGCGAAATACAGGCCAACTGCGCTTTGGATCAACAACGAGCGCCGGAATTCTCGGGAAGTGAAGCGGGCATTTCGCTATATCCTCTGGGTCGAGCTTGTCACTCAGGATTAGCTCGTGCACGTTCCAAACACTCACACCCTCGGCTTGGGCTAGCTCGAGTAGGCATCGCACAGCCCAACTAGCGATTGTCGGGGCTTCAATCTCGTCGTTACGGCCGAAAGGGTCGTAGGGGGTCGGGTGTAGGTTCATGATGCACCTCCCGCAGTTGGAGGTACTTGGGGAATTGGCTGCCCTTCGATTCGAGGGATGTGAGGTTTCTCGGGTAAGATAGCACCCGAGGGGCTGACATGTTCTGACTTTGACGGGTTCGACATGTTACGCCTCTCTTTCTTGTTTTGAAGTTGTCCGCTCGAGCCGGCGGAAACTGAAGAGAGGCGACAAGGGATCGGGGTTCATTCAGGGAACCTTATCCTAACACGTCGGCCTCGCTCAATCTTTCCAGGACCAGAGCGGGGCCGCCTTATTTTTGGCGGTCGTGATCACTTCATGGCCGCGAGCGAAAGACCTTTCGCGCCTTTGCCGCGATGAGAGGCCAAACGCAAAGCCGTTTCGGTACGCCAGGCGCCTTTCTGTGCTAGAATCGGGCGGTGAGTAAAGAGCTCCAAATCCAGTTCTCGGCCAGCTGGTCAGAAACCGGCGCAGAACTGACCGGAGTGCTCAGCCAAAACGGCGGTGTCACTTTTACCGAGCGTATGCTCATCGCTCCAGCTGAGATGCAAGACGCCGACCAAGAGCGTGGATACTTCGATGACAGCGGTAGCTATCACGTGTTCGATATCAATGCGGCCGAAGCGGCTTTGGAAGAGGCTGTTACGAAGCTCGCTCAGAGAATGATGACCAGAGCAATCTTTGAGGGGTTTCTGAGGCCCTAGCTCAGGACCTGAGACCAGCTTTCTACGTGGCCCATTTCCCGACTATGTAGGGGGTAGCGAAAATCGGCTCAAGCCCCGCTGTCACTGGCTTCGTCCCCCGTTTCTTCCGGTTGCAGGGACGGGAAATGCAAATAGGCAAAATCGAGGCGAGCGAGATATACGAAGAGCACATCCAGTCAGGCTGTCAGGAGTATGACGTTCAGCTAGCAGCTAGACAACCCAGTTCTCCCTTTGAATCAATTCCAGGAAATTTATACACTCCAGTCCGACTTCGTTGCAGACGTCAGGAATCTTTAGTTTTCCGACGTTTCGGTTCGGGTCACGTCGCTCTTCAGAGACTACAACGAGACCTCTCGCTCGGGCTAGCGCAACGACCCACGGGTCAGCGTGTGAACCAACGCGGTCTTTGACTAGGCTCGGGAACCTCATCAGTAGATCTCGAAGTTGAATCTGAATCGCATTGTCCACCTGTACAAAAAGCGGACTCTTGCGACCACCGGTGATCGTATCAAAAAACGTCTTGTCGACCTTTTCTAGCTCTTGCTTGACGGTCTCGGTAGCCCCGACGTCACCATTCGAAAAGAAATCGTGGATGTAGGTGTTCCACAGCGTCGGGAAGTTAGCTACAGGATAAGCCTCGATGTGCGCCGTCACCAACGACGATGTATCGATAGAATACCTCAGGGCCTGGCCCCCGAAAGAACTTTCTCCTCAAGACCTCTCAGGTGCTTGACCTGTACTCCCAGGAACCCGGCAAGGTCAGCGCTGTTAATGAGGTTTCTCGCCCTCGCAGAGAAGGCCAAGGCGGGAAAGAACGATCCCAGTTTTTTGCTCGTCTCAGAAAAATAGAGGGCCGGGCCAGCCTTCTCAATCTCAACGGGTTTCCAGGCGCTATCGAAAAGCAGCTTGTACCTAAGATAGAAATCCCAACTCACACGATCAAAAGTGTGGAGGCGACGAAGAACACAGTCTTGGCTCACCTTCCAGGTCTCCGAGAGGGCGCGAAGTCGACTCTCTTGCCAATTGTCCTCGCTCAGGTCGCGGGCCAACGGATCGGCGAAGAAATCGTCTGCCGGCAATAGAATCGCAGCCGCCAGAGCGTTGCAAAAAAGCTCTGTGTGGTGCTCACTTGACAGTAACGAGACACCCGGAGCCCTAAGAAGGACGTGAGCCAACTCGTGGAGGAGCGTAAACAGAACGTGCCGCTTGGAGTGCTGGTAATGATTGATAAGAATCGTGAACGGCTGCTCTTCGGTAATCGCAAACCCGCTATAGTTCGCAATTTCGTGGGTGTAATGCGCTAAGAGGACTAGAATCTTTTTGCTCTCGATTGCGTGGCGCCATATCTCGAATACTTCCTCCGGCCCCGCAGCGGATGTCTGCTGCTCCGTGGTAACCCCGAAATATTTCCGAACCTCTCCCGCTACAATCTCCACATTGTCAGCCATGGTAACAATCGGTAGGTCTATCTCCGCACGCACTCCGAGCATAGCAAGAAGGTCGGCGGTCGCCTCACGGCGCTGCTGAGCGAGAGCGATCTCTTTCCTTAAGTTGTCCTCCATTACTGGTGAGCCTAGCTGGCGAAAATCACGTATCGGAGTGAACGCTCTCGGAGGACGCGGGAGGTAAAAGAGAGTCAGGCTCTTCCGGTAGACTTCGGATATTTTTTTGAGCTTGGCAAAAGTGGGACGTCCATCGCCTTCTTCCCAGGCAATAAGGGTCTCCGTCTCCACGCCTATACGTTTAGCGGCCCCAACCGGATCTAGTTGAGCCTGCTTTCGCGCCCACACAAGGAGTTCGGGCGTAACGTATGCTTCCACAGATTTTGCCATGTCCGACTAGCTTCGACATTATAGGTCCAATTCCGTCAGATACCTGCACAGAAGCGAAACATCTAGTGCCGCCCTGTTGCAAAAGGGACCGGTTTTGCAACATTGATAGGCAAAACCATTGAAGTGGGTCCCACTTTCATGTAAGATATCCGCAGGAGGAAGTGTCCATGAAAGTTGTCGGATATGTAAGGGTGAGCACACAGGACCAGGCTGAGGGCGGGATTTCACTAGCTGCCCAACGCCAGAAGCTGGAACAGTACGCTGAACTCTTCGAACTTGACCTGGTGGCCATCGTGGAAGACGCCGGCGCCTCCGCCAAGAGCTTGCAACGAGACGGCCTCCAGCACGCGCTCTCTCTCCTGGACAACCGCGAAGCCGAAGGCCTGTTGGTCGCGAAGCTGGACCGGCTCACCAGATCAGTAAAAGACCTCGGCACCCTCCTGGACAGCCACTTCCGCGGTGACTTCTCTCTCCTATCCGTGGCCGACAAGATCGACACCAGCACAGCAGCGGGCCGCCTGGTCTTGAATGTCCTTGCCTCCGTCTCCGAGTGGGAGCGGGAAGCGATCGGCGAACGCACGTCCGCAGCGCTACGGCACAAGCAGTCACAGGGCGAGCACGTTGGCAGTCCGGCCCTCGGGCAGGATATGAAGAACGGCGTCCTTGTGGACAACCCCGACGAAGCTTCGGTGCTTGACCGCATCGCGGAACTGCGCAAAGAAGGGCTAACCTACCGAGCCATTTCCGACGCTCTGACCGAAGAGGGCCACCGAACCAAGCGGGGCGGGAACTGGAACCCGGGCACGGTGCAGCGCTACGTAAAGCGCATGGGGGCGTAGTGGAACCCACTAAACCACCGGACCTTCCCCAAGAGCTATGGGAGAGGATGCTGGCCTACCAGAGAGATGACGAGGAATTCAGGGAGCGCAAGGAGCGCTTCCTTTCGTCTTTGGATGAGGGAGACGAGAGACTGATGGACCGCGCGCTCTCTCAGCTCCGGACAGATGAGCGAAAGCTGAAAGAGCGAGGCGCCGCCCTGGCCGCAGAACTACAGGAAAGGTATGGGATGGAGTTATGAGCGCAGCGCGAGGAAACCCGAAGATCACCCTACGGGTCCCACCCGATCTAATGGAGCGAGCTCAGAACGCGTTCCCAGCGGTCACCGGCCGGTCGGGAGGCGTAGCTCTGGCACTTCGCCAGCTGCTCCACCTGGTGCTCGATGAACCGATCCCGGAACAGTACGGGGAGGTCCGGCGCCGCGAGGAAATCGACTCCCTTGAAGACATCGTGAGAGGATTCGGGAGCTCGCCTTCCGCGGATGAAGTGGCATGGGCTCGAGCCCGCGCGTTTCTGTTGCTCAAGCAAGACTCCGATCGATTGGACGTGATGCGGCTTCGGCTGGTACTCGGAAGACTCGCAGAGCTTGAAAGAGGCTCCAGCCCAGACTAAGAGGACAACTCCGGCGGCGCATCCCCCACCCTCTGCGTCCGTGGCCTCATCGGCTCCACCCCGTTGCGCTGGCAAGCCTCTCCCGCCCGGCGCAACCTCCTCCAGGCCTGCTCGAGCCTCCGCGCGATGTAGTCGGCCAGCCAGGGCGGATTCTCGTTGGCGTTGCTACGGGTCAGCCTCCGGACCTCGTCCCGGGCCGTCCGCCACTCCTGTTTCAGCAGCTCCTTCACCTCGTCCGACAGTTCGGGCTGTTCGTGTTCATCGAGAAACGATATCAGGCACATGTGACAGGAGTCGTACGCCATCGGGCGCCCTGGCCGGCTCTTCTGCCACTGCTGCAGTTTGGCATCCTCGGGCCTCTTTCCGGGCTCCCACGGCAAGTTCACCGGCGGCCGTATCACGATGCTTCTGCGAGACTTCTTCGGAAGCCACTTCTGACCGGGCAAGATGGCCAGCTCTTTGTCGTAGGCCTCGCAGCGGTTGCAGTAGCGGGCAGGGGTAAACTTTGGGTCCTGTAGCAATTCGTTGAGGAAGTCCGTGGCAGCGTCGGCGCACCACATCTGGCGGCATCCTGTTTCGGGGTCGATGCTGCCCAGCACAGACACGCGCTGCAGCCCCTCGTGGTCGATGGTAAAGCGAGGTCGGCGTTTTCTAGACAAACTGCTACTCCTTATGAGATATTCGACTTGCGATATTCAAGGCAGTAGCTGAGAGTTAGAAGGACGCGCGGATGTGCAGTTTGAGCGCGTCCTTTCTTTATTTCTTGACCCGTCCCAGTCTCAGAGGCCCCATTGCGCGGTCCCGAAGAACTCTAGGCGGGAGCACCCTGAGCAGCTGGCTATAGCCATCGGTAACACCGGAGCCCCCTTTATCGTGTACTCAGGCTGCTCATTGAGAGCTAGACTGGTGAGTCCGATCAGGCCCCACTCCTTGCCAGCGCATAGCGGACAGATCAGCGGCCCATTTGCTTCGAGGTGCTCGTCAAGGGCTCTCTGTGCTCTGGCGAGCGGAGAATCAAGCGTTTCTTTGGCCATTCAAAGAGGTACTTGCACAGAGCCGCCCTGGTCACCCGCACGGGAAGCCACAAACCTGTCTCGGGGTGGTTTTTAGTGGTTTCCTGCGACGCTCTCAAGCGTGGCAGCTGCTATAATGTCATCGGTGAAGGTGTCAGGCATCGGATATTACCAGGGCCGAGAGGTCGAAGTTAGCTGGGAAGATGGCGAGTTCGGTTACTCAGATCAGGCCGCCGGAGAGGCCATCATCGATCTGTCGGTCGAATGGTTGGACCGAACGCTTACACTGGCAAGCGGGGAGCGCGTGAGGGGGGATCTGCTGGACCATCCCGCCGGTTTCGCTTGCTTGTCCGGCCTAGTGCTCAAAGATTTCGTCTCGGACTACATTCCCGATCCACCGGTTCCTGACGGCGCGGTGACCTGACTCTAAAGCGTCCCCGGAAACTTCCGTCCGTCCGGCGTCAGGTTCTTTTCCCGGTACCGCCTCTTCATCTCCTCGAAATCGCGATCGATGAAGGCTTGCCGTTCAGCGGAGATCTGTTGCTTCTTCTCGTCCCAAAAGTCCGGCTCGTTTCCCGGGTCTCCGCCTGACAAGCGAACACGGAAGGCGGCCTCCCGCCATAGCTCCCGACAAGCAAGCGGGTAGGTTCTCAGGCACTGCTGCACGCTCCATTGGTTGAGAGGGGTATGAGGGTCCGGAGCCATCCTGGCGCGTGAGAGAGTGGCGCCCAATTCTAGCCAACTCTTCACAAGCTCGTCCGTGCTTGGCGGTTCGCCAGACGGCTCCTGGTCGGACGATGAGGGCGACATGACATCGCGGTTTAGCCGGTCCTGCACTTCTTGAGCTGCTATGAAATCCCCGAGGTCTAGTGACCAGAACTCCTCGACCGTGATCTCTCGCTGGCCGTCTGCAAGCATCGTGCAGGCCTCCTCTAGCTGGGCCTGAGCCCAGAGTTCCAGAGCTTCGGATAGCTGAAGAGGCTTCTCCAGCAACTCCTTCCTTGCTTGCTCCTGACGAGCAATGGTGCGGAGTTGCTCGACCACCGAGTACGCCCGCAAACGAAACCAGCGTGCCTGGTGACCGACGTCGACACGAACCCGCTCCTCCAGCCGCGAAATGGAACCTAAACCCAATGCCATCCTATTCTCCGTATCCGAGAGGAGAGTTTCCGGAACTTCGCCCCTGTAGGTCCTTCACTCGCTTTTCCTTCTTAGCCAGGTTCTGCGTGATCCGCGCGAGTGCTTGCACGTCTGGATCTCCGTCTTCTACGCTAAGGTTGTTGGTGATATTGAAGTAGTACTTGTTTTCGGTTCGCGGTCCCGTCGCCTTTGGTGTTGGAGCCGCCGCCGATTTGGACGACTCGCTCACCAGCGACTTAGCGTTTGTGATGGCACTGGAGGGATCTGACGCTTTGGCCTTCGCTTCGAAGGCGGGAGCCCGATAGCGACCCTCTTGGGTTCCGAACAGGTCACTGGGAGTAAACTTGGAGCCCTTCTCTGCTTCGCGCCGGGCCTGGTCAATGGCTTTCGCCTCCTCGGCTCTCTGAACGCTCAATGATGCACGGGGGTTCACGGCCTGGAAGAGCCGGCGTCTTTCAGCGGCCTCCCGGGCTTCTCTTTGCTCTCGCTGTTCCCGGTCTTCGGCCGACCGGCCCTTGACCGGCGTAGCATCGATGCTAAAGAAGCTTGCACTGGTCCCGATCGAGCCAAGACCGACCTCTGTCCGACTGCTCTTCTTGGTGCTCTTGTCTTCTTCCGAAGAGGCTTGCCTCGTCTTGCTAGGCGTTGCTTCAGCCTCGAGCCGCTTCCTGAATTCCTTGGAGACCTCAACCGTGTGAGCACGCTCAAGATTCTGCCGTTTACGCTGGTAGACCTCATCCACGTGCAGCTTGTCCTCAGCCGTTTCTCGCTCCGCCTCGTACTCGAGGCGGAGCTTCTCCAGCCGGAATTGGTAAAGCTCCTCTCGTTTGAGCATTAGGTCATTCGTCACATCGAAGCCCTGTTCCCGAAGAAGCTCGAGCATTTCAATCTCTTGTCTGATCCCCTCCGTCTCCAGCTCGTTCAGCTCTCCGGACTGCCGGAGCTTCTGCGTCGTGATGGTCTGTTCGAGGGTCAGCCGCTCTCTGGCCAAGCGATTCAGCTCCTCTTCTGACTCCTTGAGAGGAATGTTCCCCGCCAGCTGCTCGCGCTCAACCTTCACGATCTGTTCCTTGATCGCTTCGAGTTTTTCGGCAGAGGTAGTTGCCTCCGCTTGCACTTGCTTCAACTCGTTCTGGAGGTTCTTGAAATTGGTCGTGAGGCGTTCGGTCTCTGCACCCGCTCGGTCCGCCCTTAGTTTCTCCAGGGCCGCCTCAGCTTTCTGGCCCAGCTCTGGGAACTGAGAGAGGAGAGCCTTGTTTGTGCGCTGCCACTCCTCCACTTTCTTGATGGCAGTATCGTAGGCACGTACCGCTTCCTGAGTTCCTTTCTGATTCTTTTGGATATCAGCGGGGATGTTCGTACCGGACTTGAGGGACTTCTCAAGGCGCTCCTCTGTCGCTTTGTTGGCGTCCTTCTCAGCCTTCGCGCGCTGTTCTCCGATGAGTTTCGCTACCCGCTCTTCTATCTGGCGACGCTCCTCGGCCTTCAGTTTATAGGCCTCCAGAACCCGGCCTAGAGCGTCAATCTCTTCCTGAGCATTCAGTTCCCGCCGATTCTTGAGGACCTGAATCCTGGAGAGCTCAGCGTCTAGAAGTTCCTTGCGTCGCTCCTCGGCCTCCTTCTCCGCTTTCTTCTGCTCGTCTTCGCCAATGGCAGCGGTAGCGGTCTTTGGCTGGTTCTGCTTCCTTTCCGTAGCCTCATCGGTTGCCAGAGCCTTGCGCTTTTTCCGCAAGTCCTTGTTTTCCTGACGAAGTCGCTCGAGCAGAGCGGTATTCCCTGCTTCCTTTGCCGCCTCCTGACGCTCAAGATTGGCCAGCAGGGCGTCGGTCAGCTCTTCGGCTGCGATCTTTTGCTCCCGTAGCTCTGCAGTAGTCAGCTTCACAAGCTTCGCGTAGTCCTTCTGACCTTTGGCCATCCGGAGTTCGATATCGAGAAGCTTCTCGTTCGCGGCCGTCTGCTCTTGGACAATCTTCGTATATTCGTAGAGGGCGTATCCGCCGGCAAGAACGACGCCTGCAACACCGGCAAAAGCTCCACCGAGTAACCCTGTCGTCGCTGCGGAGGTCCTCATAGCCGCCGCCATGCCCGAGATGGACAGAGCGGCGGCTCGAGCTTGGAGCGTCGTAGCAGCTAGAACTACATTCTTCCGGACCAGAGCAGCCGTGGAAAGCACGGTGGCCCGAACGTTGGCCGTGGTAACCGTCGTGTTCAAAGTCTTGGCAGCCGTATTCAAGCCTAGCTGTATCGTTTCGAGCTGTGTCGCCGTGGCGAGAAGCTTCACAACCTTCACCGTGGCACCGGTGGCCACGGCCATGGTTCCGAGTATCGCGACGAAGGAACGAACGGGTTCGGGCAGCTGGGCGAAGGTGGATAGGACGGAGGTCGCACTATCCACCAGCGCCTTCCCCGCAGGAATGAACGTCTGCCCGACCGCTCCCGCCGTCGCTTCAAGAGCGACCTTGAACTGGTCGATCGAGAACTGCATGGACTTGGACTTCTCGTTCACGGCATCCGAAAGCGCGGTGACGTTCGTCTGCATCTCTTTCAGGTTCTCCGCGAACAGCTTGCCGCCGTCACTCGTAAGCGCCAGGGCGGCCGCGAAGGCTTGGACGTCTCCGAGCAGGAGCTTGAAGGATTCGGCGCTTCCCCCATTGGCTTGAGCTATCTCCTTAAGGGTACCGAGTAGGCCCTTCTGCTTCAGGGTCTGCTCGTTCACGACGATCCCCAAGCGCTCCATCTCCTTCTTTGCCTGGTCCGATGGTGCAAGTAGGTTCGAGATAGCTCCTCGCAGGCCGTCGATGGCGCGGGATGTCCTGATGCCTCGAGAAGTGGCGGTGGCCACGGCGGCACCCAGCTCCTCGATCGAAATACCCGCTTGAGCCGCTATGCCCGTCACGCTCCCGAGCGAAGCGGAAAGCTCTGGAAACGTGGTGATCCCTTTCTTGACCGTCGTAAAAAAGACGTTGGTAAACTTCTCCGCCTCTTTGGCGTCGGCGCCGTAGGCCCTGAGGCTTCCTGATATGAGCTTCGCCGCTTCGGCGGCCTGTACGTTACCCGCAGAGGCGGCCTTCAGCGTCGCTTCCAGTACGGCCGCATTCTCGGCTGCACCGACAAAGCCGGCGCTTGCTACGTCGTACGCGGCTCGAGCATTCTCTGCGGCACCGGTGGTCGTTTTTAGCTCAAGGGAAAGGGTTCGAAGGTTCTCACCATATGACTTTAGAGCCTCATCGCTCATCTCGGTAATAGTGTTGAGCGACCGGAGTTCGGCTTCGAACTCGATCGCCGATCTGGCAGCAGTTGTGAACGCTGCCTTCACAGCGGTACCGATCACCGCACTTTGAGCCAATCTCCCTAGAAGTTCCTGAGGCGAGCGAAAGCTCGCGCCCAGATCCTCGACCGCTTTGCCGGCGCCACCCGCTTCAACTTTCATCCTTCGGAACTCAGAGGCCGCGGTGTTGCCGGTGCCTCGAAGCTCCTCTCTCAGCCCCCGAAGCGACGCACCGACATCTTTAGGTCCCCTATCGGCCTGCGCGAAAGCCCTCGACAGGTCTTGTCCTGACTTCGAGAATGCACGCCCACTCGAGGATGCTTGATTTCGAAGGTCGATCAGATTTCGACCGAGGAGGCTCGTCTTCTCGGCCGCCTTTTGGGCTCCGGCTGTCACGGCGGACACGCCTGAGGCGCTCGACTGAGTACCGGTTCGAAGGGCGTCGAATGCCCGGGAAGCCTTGAGAGCATCCTTCTCGAGCCCGGTCACAAAGTCTCTTAGAGCTCTGAGCGAGCGCCCGATCTGCGGGTCCACCGACGCCTTTATCTGCATTGTTACAGGGAGGTTTGTTGCCACTTATCTACACCCCGCTCACTTCAGCGGTTGAGACGCGGTCAAGCTCGGTCTCAATCTCGGCCTTCATCTTCTCTTCCGCCTCGCAGAGCACCAACTGGCCATTCAGTATGAGGTTCCGGATACTGGAAAGCTCCTCTTGCTTCGCCAGGACCATAGCGGGGTCGTCGGGATCGAGAAGCCGGAACTCTTCGAGCGTGAGGGGCTCTCCACCATCTGCAGGGAAACGGAGCAAGGATACCACTTGCGGACCGACACCGCGAAGATAAGCTTCTGACGAGAGCGTCAAAACCAAGGGGTTTCCGACCGCCTCTTCTCGTGCTTGTTCGGCAGCGTTCCAAGCGGTCTCCTGGATTCTTAGGTGGTCTATCGCCTCTTGGATTGTGAACCTCTTCAAGGTGAAGCGCCGCTCTTTCCCGTCTACAAACACGCTCACATCCTCGGTTCTCTTGGTAGTCTGGTTCGTCATGAAACCTCTTTCTGCGGCATCTGGCGTCCGCGTGATGGGGAGACACCCGACCCGGGAATGTCCGGATCGGGTGTATTACACCGGGCTAGTCTAGGCGGCCCAGCTGAGCCGCGGCATCGATGAGCGCCTCTCGGCGCCTCTGATGCTCTGGCACCTTTGCTGCCCTGGCTATCTCGTGAGGTGGCCAAAGTGATACGGGTAGCCCGGAACGCTGGCCCTCGGGTAGCGAGCCAAGAATTTGTCGCGCGGTCTTAAAGTTTGGGTCAAGACCTCTGCGAAGTACGGTTGGTAGGTTGGTCAAGATAGATGTCTCCTTCTTTTTCGGTAGTTGGTGGTTGGGCTCAGATAGCCGGATTACGTAGCGGCTCCTAAGTGGTCCCCGTCTCTTCGAGCACGTCGAGCGCGGAAGAAAGCTTGTTCGGTGATAAGTGAGCATATTTCCGCGTGGTGTCGATGCTTGAGTGGCCGGCGAGCGCCATCACTGTGTACAGGTCTACCCCGTTGCTCACCAAGCGCGAGCAGAACGTGTGTCTCAGGTCGTGCCAACGGAAGTTCTGAATGCCCGCGGCCTCCAGCGCTGGCTTGAATCGGCGCTTCGCAAGGTTGTCGTGGTCGACCGGGGCGCGGCCCTCCGGACTGGGCCAGACCCATTTCCCGTGCTTGCCCCTCTGCTGATCTAGTATCCTGGCCACCGTGCGACGGATCGGGAGGTGGTCTCGGGTGCTAGTCTTCGGGCGGTTCACGCGGATGAAATCCGGCATCACCTTGTCCCACGTCAGCGCCCACTGCTCGCGAGCTCTCAAGCCGGTGAAGAAACTGAACTCGATCATGGACCAAAGCTCTGGGTCATTCTCCAGACACCACTCCTTCAACCGGGCTTCTTCGTCGGCCGTCAGGTACCGTATTCGGCTCTCAACCGATTCGAGGATGCGGTACCCCTCGATTGGAGAACGAGCCGTCAGGCGGTCTCTCACAGCCAGATTCAGGAGCAGTCGAAGACGTTCCAGGTCGCGATTAATTGACGAGGGGGCGGCTTTCTCCGCTGTACGCGCTCGCCGGAACTCGTGGCACTGATGTACCTCGATCGAGAACGCCGGTTGGTCGCCAAAGAACGCTTGCAGGTGACGATCGCTGTTCTCGTAGCTTCTCCGAGTCTTCTCCTTGATGCGCCCTTCCAGCTCTACCGCAAAGCGGCCGGCCAGGTCGGCCAGGGAGAGGCTGGCTCCGTTCTTCATCAGTGCTTCGTCTGGGAACAGTTGGGCCCGTCGGTTGGTTTCGAGTTTCGAAGCAACGAAGTCACGGGCAGTCTGGAAATCTCCGCAGAGGACGCGGTGCCTCTTCCCCCTGACCGTGACGTCGGCCCAAAACCGACCCTTCGAGTCCTTCTTGATATTCGTGTAGCGAGTTCTTGCGAGTTTCGGTAAAGACACGGCGTCCCTCAATCCAGAACCCTGACAGCTTGAGCCAGATGCTCGCTGCTCAGATGGGCGTAACGTTCGGTTGTTGAAATCGACCGGTGACCGGCGAGCACTTGAATGGTCCGGAGCGGCGTGCCAGCCATCGCCAGCCTCGAGCAGAAGGTGTGTCTGAGATCGTGCCAAGTAAAGTTGGAGATCCCGGCTCGCTCGCACACCATGTTGAAGCGTCTCCTCAGATTGTCTTTGAGCCAGCGGTTTTTCCGGGCCCGGTTCGGACAGAGCCATTCTGTGTCCAGAGCCAGCTGCGCCTTCACCAGTTCACAGAGCCGGTCATTCATCGGCACGTGCCGGGCATCTCCGTTCTTCGTCCTTGGCAGATAGATGAGATTTGACTCCCAGAGAATCTGTTCTGCTTTGCACGTCAGCTGCTCACCCTGGCGCATCCCGGACAGTAGCGCGATTTGGATAAGCCGACCGAACTCCTCATCGCACTCGGCCATCAAGCGGGCTTCTTCCTCCCGAGTGAGCCAGCGGGTTCGCGGCGCCGGCTCCTTCAGCTTCCGCCAGCCCGAAAACGGGTTCTTCTCGAGAATGCCGTCTCGGACCGCGAGGTTTAGAAGTCGGTGCAGACGCCGAAGATCATCGTTGGCCGCCTTGGGGCCCACGCCGTCTTCCAGTCGTTCCATCAGGTAACCAGGTGCTAGGTTGGGCCTGATATCCTCGATCCTCGGGTTCTTAAGGATGCGCATAAGGTTTCGTTCCTGGGCCCGATGGGTCTCCGGGGCCACGACGTGGGCCTCTGACTCCCGCTCGTATCGTTCGATCAGGTCCGAGAGCAAGAGAAAGTCTTCTTGTTCGCCCGCTCCCTCGAACAGTTGATTGATATTCTCCGAGAGATACATGGCCTCGGTCCGGTTCCGGCAGAGCTTTCGCCGGCGCTTGCCAGCTCTCTCTACCGAAATCACGAAGCGGCCCTTCCGATCGAGAAAGAGGTACGGGACTCGGGCACCTCTCGGCTCGTCAGGTTTCCTCTTTTCGTCGCCCCTGTGGTAAGGGAGCAGTTTACCGTGCGGCATGGTGGCCTCCTGTGGTTGCAAATCCTAGTGTTTTCATAATCTTCTTTTCCTTTCTTTGGTCGGCCCTAGAGAGCCACGCCGCCATCGTTACTGTCGCTTTCCTGGTGCGCGTCGGAAGGCTTGAGCCTCACTTGCCAGGAGGGGAAGCTCACGACTCTTAGCTGAGCGAAGCTCTCCCCGTCGGTGGCGACAATGTAGGGGGTGGGAGTGAGAAAGCAGCGGCCAGGCGCCACGCCTTCTAGGCGGCCGGCTCGTACGTCCGGGTCATCAACCCAGACGGCCTGACCGAGTCCGCTTAAGAGTAGGTCCTGATCGTGGTTTGTCAGGTGCCAGCATTCGGGGGAGTCAGGGAACGCCCGTTCCCATTGGAGGCCTGCACCTCCGGATCCCCAGAGCAAATGGATCGTTCTGTCAGTCAACGTGGGGGCGCCGCAGAACTCACTCTCGGCCCGAAGTCGGTATATGACCGCTGCAAAACGGTCAACGACCTTCGACGGTCCCTGAATCTCCAGCGGGTCTGTCTGGATGATCGAGACCCCGTGGTATTCGGCTTGCTGAAAGAGGCATACGAGCTGTTCGATAAGCGAGAGCATTAGACAACCCTCCTCACGCCGGATGCTTCTTCCTCAGCACTTAAGTTCTCTCCAGCAGGACTTACCCTGTCTACCCTCTCAGGACCCAGGCCTGTGATTGTGGGATCTTCGCAGGGCAGGTCCCGTTCCAAACCCTGCCCTGAAGTCTCCCCTGTGACCGACTCGGGTATACCCTGCCCTGAAGCTCCACCCTGAGCCTTCCCCTCTACCCCACCCTGTCCGGACCGCTCAGCTAAGCCATTCAGGGTAGGGAGGGCAGGGAGGGTAGGGTTTCCTGAAAGAGTTATTACAAGGAGTTGTCTACCGTCACTTTTTCGCTTCCGAATGGCAATGTTTCTCTCTCGTAGAAGCGGGGCTGCTTTCGCTACCCGGATTCCGAGCGTAGCGGGTTTGGTTGGCCACCTACCTTCTACCCCAAAAGGCGGAATGAGTTCGCCCAGTAGCTCGGATGCTGTTCCCGTCCATTCCCGGCGCCCGAAACTACTTTCCCGCTCCATGAAATTGACCACCGCCATAGCAACCCGGTCTTTCTCAATTGCCTGATGAAACTGGTCTTTCTGGCAGTCGTAGAAGGCACGGAGGACTTCGCCTTGAGACCATGGCAACCCGGACTCCGCGGCCGTAGCGAATATCGCGAAGTCGGCGAGACGCGGAAGGCGTGATAACCTCACCTTGTTGAGGCTAGCGAGGCCAGCTGCAAGCGCGTCGAAAAGGCCTCCCAATATCTGCGGCCTGAGCTTGTCCGCCAGCGGCCAAATCTTGTCCTCCGCAAGTTTCTTTCTCTCCGGTATTGGCTCGAACTGAAAGAGAATGGTGCGATCTGCGGCGTCGGCCCGTTCAATCAGCCCTTGAATCCCGGTGATAATCACGGGACGATGCAGACTGAGAACCGTCTCTTCGTCCATGGAATAATGAGTGCGACTTGAGATGCCTGCGCCGGTCGATACGCAGCACAAGAGATCGCTCTGACCAGCTGTAATTCGGTCCACGTTGTCGACCGCGAGCAAATGGCTGTTATGTGCATAGACGGCAAAATCCCGTTCGCTGCCGGGAAGTCTCCGCACGAGTTCCTTGCATGGGTCGAGGCAAAACTTCACCACTTTCGCGGCGGAGGTCTTAGCAGAACCAGCTTCGCCCTCGAAGACGCAGATCGGATAGGGGCGCCCAGGGCGAAGTGCGTTCACCATCGTTCCGACGAGCAGCTTGAGGGACTTCTCAGGAAGATTCAAGAGCTTGCCGAGCAACATCACGTTTCCGCCCGGTTCAGGAACTGGAAGTTTCTCGTTCTCGGATCCACTACGGCAAAAAAAGACCTCCGCCGGTTCAGTTTCGATCTTCCATCCTTCTGCGGTCGTAACAACCACTTTGCCGTCGTTACAGAGGTCATAGTAGAGTTTGCCGTTGTGTTCTCCGCAGCGGCGAAAGACGGGACGATCAGGCCCGTACCTACAAACCTGCGCCATCCTTATGTCCAGGAATTTGCGAACGTTCTCTGAGGATGGGGCGGTCTCGAACCTCTCGAAGTAGGCAAGCCGAATATACTGCTCAGCCCTTTTCGAGGAGAGACTGATCGCAGCCCCAGATCCCGGAGAGACATAAGCTCGCCCATCGTTGGAGAAGAATGAGTAGTCCTCCGTGGCGGCAAACAGTTTATTGAACTGGCTTTTTTCCGCCCTCTCGTCTTCCGAAAGCTCCTTTGCGACCTCTATAATCGCTGACTCTTCTGCTTTGGTAGCCTCGCGGACTTCAAGTCCGGCTAGGATGGCGTCATCTCCGCCTTTCGGCGTTTCTTGGACTGTGTTCATGCGCCGACCCTCTCTTTCCAGGTCTCCACAACCACTTCGAAGTTGTGTTTGATGTAGCCGGCCCGAGCTGACAAGAATCCCCTTGCAACATCCCGATTGGTGGTCACATCACTGTCGTAGCAAAGCAGCAGCTTGTGAGCCCGTAACCAGCGAAGCCAAGGTAGGGCCAAGGCCCAGAGTGTCACACCCGGGACTGATATTGTGGGAACGCCAGTAGCTTCAGCAAGGACTATGGATTTGAATTCGCCTTCTGTCACGCGAACCACGTCCGCACGTTCATCCCGCCTTGGGCGCCTTCCGGGCCAAGCTAAGCGTGCATGAACGCCGGAGGAGGCCCCCCCTTTATCACCCCCGGAGGAAAGCCAGTAGTATTTGTGATCGGCTTTGGGGCAGTCCGAGCGAATGCGAATGGCCACCACGTCCCCATCAATTCCAAACATCGGAATCGCGATACCGCTACCGCCGGCAAGCATCGAACGACCATCTAGTTCATACCAGCCAGGCACACTACGACAGAACTCACCGAACTCGTCGTAGAGTGATGCGGCCAGCTCTCTTCGGCTCTGAAGCCTCGAAGGCCACGACCGGAAGCAATGGCGCTCGATCACAGTGTCACTCATCCCGCGTTTCTCTAGAGAACTTCTGTGCGAGTCTGTCAAACCGATATGAGAGAGCAGGGACTTGTAGGCGGCGTCTAGCTCCTTGCTTGATAGTCGCTCGGAGTCCGGAACACTGGGAGCCAAGTCGGCAGACTGTGTTCCTTGAGGAGGGGATATCCAATAAGGGACGCGCCATTTGTCGAGACGTTCGACCAGGCCGGGGCCTGGACCGCGCCGGCAGAGGTAGGAACCGCCTTCGTGTTGCCGACACCAATCGCTCTTGCCGCAGTTCGGGCATCGTTCGCTGAACCAGCCTGTATTCTCGGTCCCGCGGCTCCGGGAGCTGAGGCTTTGTGGCATCATAGTTTGCCCCCCTTGCGCTGGGGACAAAGAGAGGTTGAGACCGGTACGCGTCCTCCTATTTCGTCTTCAAGAGATTGCATCACTCGATACCCGTTAGGGCTCAGCCTGTAGGCCGAAGCGGGGGCATTGCGATCGAACAGCTCAGGGTGCAGTTCGATCACCTCGGTGGCAAGTTCGCGCGCTCGCGCCATGGTGCCGCCAAACACAAAATGAAGTAGGTCGGCCGCGCGGGACTTGCCGGGCCGATCAGCCAATGCCCTCATCAGCGTGAGGACGACCCGGCGATCTGATGCGCTACCGTCGAACCCTTCGTCGGAAAGAGCGCTCAGGGGGGCACAAGGTGCCGGCTGGAATGGTGAAGCCGATTCATCTCGAGGGACAGTCCTCCACAGCTTCCCTGTGCGATAGGGGCCGATTAGAAGGTGCGGGTCGCTGAGCGGCGCGAGGCTCGCTCTCCAGGTCTTATGGGCAGTGAATGCCAGGTTGTCCAAAAGCTGATCAAATAGTTCGTGGCTGCCCTCCAGGTGAGTTCCTCTTCTGGCGCATTCCAGGGTGTAAGAGTCATTAGGCTCTTCGTGCCAGGGAAGCCAGAAACGAATACGGCCAGGCTCGAGGAAGAAGTGGCCGATGATCTTAATCGCCTCCCTTTCCAGCTCCAAGCTTAACGAGAAGCACCATGCTCCATCGTGCTGCCATGGATGCGAAAGGCGCCATCCGGCGGTGGGCACGTCCCTCACGACGTTCACCACTCCAATAACTGGCTTTAAATAAGTCGCCGCGCTCATACCAGTTCACCTGCGAAGTATTCCTCGAGAGCTTTGAGAAGCGTTTCGATAAACGTTCGCCGCTTGGCCTTGTCTCGGATGTACACGACCGGCATGTACGCCACCGACCCATCATCCCCGGAGAGCCGGCGCCGGGGCAGATCGATTCCGCGACTCCCGTCGTTGTTGCGAAACACGGCGATCCCGTTGATCCCGATTCCTTCGGCGGTCGTCACGTCCACAAACCCAATTCGTTTTCCGGATGGACAGGAATGGAAATTCTCGATAATAATGGACATCAGGAGACCACCCTCCTCAACTCGAAAGCTTCTGGACGGCCTAGATTGCGGATGGTGGCGGAATATGGCTGCGACAAACAGCCCTTTCGCCTCTCTTGTTTGCGAGCCCCAACCAGCGGGCTCTTTTTTCTGTCTTTGTGCATCTCTGCACTCCTTTCGTTTTTCACTGACTCCCGGCGTTAGGGAGAAAGCGTGTTCTCTTCTTGAGGAACTTCTCCAACTCCGTAGCGCGAATCAGAATGATCCGTTCTTGCTTGAAGCTGGGAAGCTCCCCGTACGTACACCATCTCTTGACGGTGTCTGTGCTAACGTTGAGTCTTTTGGCGACTTGCTGAATAGTGAAGTGCTCTGGGATAACCCGGGGAGCCAGTTGCTCCATACGCTGGCTGAGGGCATCCAGGCTTCTGAGAACAGCAGCCTCCCAATCCTCATCTCTCGGCATCGGCCACCCCCGGGAAAAGGTCTTCCTCTTCGTGCCCCAAAGCGGCCGCAATTCTCTGCCTCCAGCCGGGGTAGGCATTAACAAGACCGCGCTCGAGCTTGCTCAAGTCCGACGCTGACATTTCGGCCGCTCTCGCCAGCTTCTCCCCGCTCATCCCGGCAAGTTTCCTTACCTCTCGAACTTTGTTCATCTTGACTTCCTCCTAGGTCCAAAGTATTGTTTGGAAATGTCCTTGTAAACATCGAGTCAAAGGACTTTACAAAGACATCCGGGAGGAAAGTATGGCGCAGAAAGCGGCGGAAGGCGTATGGGTAGAACGAGTCCCACTCGCATACCGACGGGAGAATGATTGGTCAGCTATAATGGCGATGTTCAAGCAAAAAATGCCGGAACGCGAGGCATTTGAGCTTGAAAGAATCCTTGAACCAAAAGGCGTCGAGGCTATCCGGAAGACTGGTCTGTACGTTCTAGACTTCGATGCAATGGCTGCGGCTCCGCAAAACTTCGAACACGACCTGGAGGAATTCTTTGTCAGCGAGTCTCACTTGGAGCAGGTCCGAAAAGTCCAGGTCTTCGACCACGCTCAAGGACTGGAGTTGCTCAATTCCTTAGGCGAGATCAGCACGTCTCAGAGTGATTATTATTACCGAGGCGACTACCTTAGCTGGCCTGGCTTCCTTTTCCCCAGCGCCTTCTGGTCTGAGGTCTTAAACTTGAAGCGAGCTCTCTGGCTCCTATTGAATTTGGGGAATCCTACAACAATCACCGAGAGGGTTCATGAAGAGAGCTACAGGGACGGAGAGCGCTTCTTCAAGCTATCATGGCCCACTGAACTCTTGCATCAGCGTTGTAAGCCAATGGCACGGCCTCCGATGGCTTTCGATCCAGATTTCGTAGGACCACTGACGCTAGAAGGCCTTATCAATGATGGACTCTCGCGCACCGGCGTCTTCAATGAAATTCGATTCGATCCAACAACAGGCGGCTTTGAGCGAAGACCGCTAGGCAGAAGCCCCGGCGCCGCTCTCTGGGAGTTAATTTCTCGGAAAACAGCTGGGTTCAAGGCGCCTATCAAGTGTCAGGTTTGCGGGGCTCTTGTGGAGGCAAGGAGAAAGACTCGGAAGTACTGTAGCCCTGCTTGCTGCAAACAGGCCCAGCGCCTCGGGATAAGTGAAACACGTGCCGCAGGATAAGGCCCTCCCCGACGGCATCTTCCGACGCAAGCCCGGCGGCAATCTCCACATCCGCTGGAAAGACGAGTTCGGCCGCGATTGTAAGATGTCCACCAAGGGCAAGGAGATCACCATCGCTCGAGCACTCCTCTCCAAGAAAAAGGAAGAGGCTCGACTTCGCTCCCTCGACCTCCGCCTCTCAGCTCGGGAGGCAGAGCGCCAGCGCCTCACCGTCTCCGACCTGATCGAGCGGTATCGCCCAATCTTTGAGGCCAAGAAGTCCGCCAGAGACGAGAAGCGCTTCGCCAAGTTCTGGAAGCGTGTCCTTGGGAGCACCAGGGCGCGCGACGTGGTACCGGGCGACATCGAGCAGCTCCGGCGCGACAAGCACCGCACTGGACTCGCCGGCGCCACGGTGAACCGTTACACCGCGTTCCTCAAGCGCATCTTCAACCTGGCCATCCAAGACTACCTCTTGGACTCGAACCCGGTAGGCAGCGGCCGCGTGAAGCCATTCGGTGAGAACGGCTCCCGCGATCGGGTGATTCTGCCAGAGGAAGAACGGATGATCTGCGCCCAGCTGGACCCAATCTACCGGGCCGGGTTCTTGATCAGCCTCTACTCCGGGCTCCGGATGGGAGAGCTCATCACGCTGACTCGTGCCGACGTCGACCTGAGACGAAACCTCTTCCTTCTCGGCGAGACCAAGGCCGGCAAGGTCCAGACAGCCACGATCAGCCCGGTGGCCCGGGAAGCGGCTCTGTACGCCATGGCCGCCCACAAGGAAGACTTCCTGATGAAGTCCCCCTCGGTACCGGGTACCCACATCTCGGAGCGCTCCCTGCACGATCGGCTCATCAAGGCAGTGGCTGCCGCCGGCATCGAAGTGAAGCCAGCCCGGGAGGGCGGGATCACGTGGCACGCCACCAGGCACACCTTCGTCACCAGGCTGACCGAAAACGGAACGAACATCGGGACAGTCAAAGAACTGGCCCGACACTCAACCATCACGATGACGAACGAGTACCTGCACGTGGCGAGCGATGTGAACCACCAGGCCCTTCGGGACCTCTGCCGGGGGGTGAACGTCACCGATCTCTTCCCCAAGCCCGACAGCCGCGGTGGACACCTCAAAGAAGTTCTCTGAGAAAATGTTCCACCGAATGTTCCACTCTTCGTGCCCCAACCTGCCCTTTTAAGCCCCTCCGAAGGGACTCCAGGCCCTAGAAAACAGACAAGCCCCCAGACACCTGGAAGCCCGTGATTTAAGCTTTGGCGGGAACGCGAGGGAGTCGAACCCTCCCAATGCCTTGCGACATAACAACGGTTTTGAAGACCGCGGAGGCCACCGGACCTCATCCGCTCCCAAGAATGGCTTCTAGGAATTCCACGAGAAACCCCCTAGAGAAGCATCGCTTCGTTCCCGCTTTAATTCACAGAAACTCGACCAGCCCGCGAATCGAATCCGGCGTTCTCGTCTCCCAGAGTCGGTAGAGCCCATGAACCGCCCGTCCAACGCTGAAACGTCGCTGTGCCAGAAAGACAATTCCGCAGTGAGTTTCAGTCACAGCCATCTCCAAAAAGTCCTCGTCCATGGTAAACACGGTGCGACTTTTGCGGTTAGCAAAGGCCAATTGCTCGTCATCAGAGGCGCCAACTTGTCCTGCCTCCTGGGTCGTCAGAACGTTTACTTCCCGACGGCGGAGACCACTCGCTACGGCGGGAGGCACCATCTCGTCAAGATAGAATCGAAGCCGCTCAGGCACTCCGCTCCTGCGCCAAACCCTTCAATCTCTCAACAATCTCATCGCCTCGCCGCATGTCTTCTCGAATCTCAGACATGTTCTCGAAGTAGTAAGTCAGCGCTGCATGAACTTGGGCTAGTGAAAGCTCGTAAATGTCCGCAATCTCGTCGGGGTCACGACCCTGAACCTCACTCATTGCAACGATATCCTGGACCCTTATGCGGTGTCCTTTAAGACAAGCCTTGCCCCCACAGACTCCGGCCTTCTTTTCAATGTATTCGGCAAACATCAGGCCTACATCATACCACGGCCTATTCAAATCCTCGACCCTCGAGAAAAGATGCCCCCTCCCCACCCCCATAGAGGACGACTTCCCCCTATAGAGAACGGCCCGCCAATGGATGCCGACTTCCAAGAAGAAGCTCTCCCCCACCTGGATGCCCTGTACCGGTACGCTCTGCGTCTGACCCGTAACGACAAAGACGCTGAAGACCTTCTTCAGGACACGTTTTTGAGGGCATACCGCTTCTGGGAGAAGTATAAAAAGGGCTCCAATTGCAAAGCCTGGCTCTTTCGCATCATGAAAAACCAGTTCCTAAACCGGATCGACAAGAGCAAGCGGGCCCCCGACCAGACGTCGCTGGATGATACCGAAGAGTGGTACCTGTACGGTCAGCTGAAAGACGGCGGCGCGGAGACGGTGAAGAACGATCCGGCCAAGATTTTCGAGATCAAGGACTGGGGCGAGCAGATTCAGGAAGCGATCGACCGGCTCCCCGATGAGTTTAAGGAACCGCTGGTGCTCTACGACGGTGAAGGTCTTTCCTATCAGGAGATTTCAGAGCTCTTGGAGCTGCCCATCGGCACGGTGCGCTCGCGCTTGAATCGGGCACGCAAAAAGCTCCAGAAAGACCTGGCACCGGTCATGCTGGAGCATAGCCAAAAGATGGAGAAATCCGGACAGCTTTAGGGCACGCCCGAAGGCCGTAAGCCCTGTTGCTTCTAGATAATCGCCGCGTCTTTGGTGTTTTCGCGGATAACTTCGATGAAGTGAGCCATCACGTCTCGGGCGATGGGAAGCACTTCTCTTTTCAAGATTACAGTGACCGCTTCGTTGCCGTTGCAATTCTCGGATTCGGCGATCTTCTGGATCGCGTCGTCGGTGAGCCACTTGGTGGTGGTCAGCTTGTAAGAAACTTCGAGGAAGCTCTTGTTGCCCTTACCGGCGTCCGAACTGCGACGCACGAGCACTTCTTCCAGAGCCTTGCTGTGGGGTCCGCCTTTGATCTGTTTTGTCAGAAGCTTCTCTTCGCCCACGGCGGGAGCTGAAATGACCAGCAAGTTGCCGTCTTCATACGGGCGGCTCTTTTCGAAGGCGAACGTTTTGGCGCTAGCTACGTCCAGAAAGCGCAGTCCACCAAGCTTGGTGGGCGAGCCCTCGGCCACATACTCTCCGTAAATCTCCGTGAGGAGGATATCGATCTGTTCTCCGATTCGAACCAGGTTCAGTTCGGATGTTGCGTTACTCGCCATGAATAAATCCCTTCTGTTGTCGGCCTGCGGCGTTCTGACTCAGGCGCGACATTTCCTTTTCCACCTGAGAACCGCCCCTAAACCTCAAGTCCTAAAGCGTGACGAACCTCGCCCGCTCGATGCCGGAAAGCCCGGCCACTTTGTCCTGGGCGGCTTTGCTCGGCAGTTCATCGATGCTCATCACCATGATGGCGTTAGTCCGAGGCATCGCTCGCCCCACCTGCATCTCGGCGATGTTGACCCCTTCGTGGCCAAGCAGGCTGCCCACTCGCCCGACCACGCCGGGCTGGTCGGTTTGCCAGGTGATGAGTTTGTGCCCGGATAGAATAACCGACAAGCGAAGGCTGTCCAGCGCCACCACTCGGGGCTGGTCATCCTCAAAGATAGCTCCCGTGGCAGACATGATACCGTTGCTGGTTTCCACCTTGAGGTCCACCACCGAAGAATAGATGTTGGACTTAGCGGATTTGGTCTCCCGTACTTCCACTCCACGTTCGTCGGCCACCAGACCGGCGTTGACGATGTTTACCGTCTCGGGCGAACCACAAGCTAGAACTCCTTTGACGGCAGCTTTGGTCAAGAGACCCAGATCAAACTCGGAGAGCTTGCCACGGTAGGTCGCTTCGATCGACTTCACTTTGCCGCCGATGAGGGAATACAGCAGGCAGCCCATCCGCTCGCATAGCGTCACGTAAGGTTTCAACTCTTTCAAAACCGACGGTGGCACATAGCTCAGATTGACCGCCGAGCGAGGGGATTTGCCGTCCAGCACATCGCGAATCTGCTCCGCCACATCCACCGCCACTCTCAGCTGCGCCTCTTCCGTGGAGGCGGCCAGGTGTGGAGTAAGCACCAGGTTGTCCACACCGCGCAAGGGAGAGTCGGCCGGCAGCGGCTCCGTGTCGAACACGTCGAAGGCGGCTCCGCCCAGATGGTCCTTAAGGACCTCGACTAGAGCGTTTTCGTCCACAATCCCTCCCCGAGCGCAGTTGACCAGGAAGGCACCTTTCTTCATTCGGCGCAGACGCGCCTCATCGAAAAGGCCGACAGTCTCTTTCACTTTAGGCACGTGCAGGGTGACGAAGTCGGCTTCCGCGAGAAGTTGGTCCAACTCTCGCGGCTCCGCGCCGGACTGCTCCACGGCTTCGTCGGAAACGAAGGGGTCGTAGGCCAGCACCCTCATCTTAAAACTGGTCGCCCGAGAGGCGACTTCCCGGCCGATGCGTCCAAAACCGACCACACCGATCGTCTTGTTATAAAGTTCGTTTCCGGTAAATTTCTTGCGGTCCCACTTGCCCTCGTTCATCGTGCCGTGAGCCTGGGGGACTTTGCGAGCGGCAGCCAGGATGAGCGCCAAAGTGTGCTCCGCGGCGCTGATGGTGTTGCCCTGAGGGGAGTTGATCACCAGCATCCCTCGCGCCGTGGCAGCGGGCACGTCGATGTTATCCACGCCCACACCGGCCCGACCGATGACCTTCAACTGATCTGCGGCATCCAGAATGGCCTTGGTGACCGTGGTGGCCGACCTTACCATAAGGGCGTCGAACCCTTTAATCTTCTGGCAAAGCTCTTCCTCGGAAAGCCCTGTCTCCACGTGCACTTCCAGGTGCTCCTTGAGCTCGGACAGCGCATCCTCAGTGATGGCATCAGCAATAAACACTTTTCCCATTTGCGGTGTTCACTCCAACAGTCGTTAATCTGAGGAGCGGCCTACGGGGGAGTTTCGACGGACTCCTTCATGCAAGTCGCTCGGATTGGTGGTTGGAAACGTTTGGGTCTGAGAGGGGGGTAGACACGACTGACCTGAGTGTGTATCATAGCCTCCGCACGGAGCGGTGGCCGAGTGGCTTAAGGCGTGCGCCTGCTAAGCGTATGGGGGGCAACTCCCGCGTGGGTTCGAATCCCACCCGCTCCGCCAAAAAAGGACCTCAACTGGTCCTTTTTTTGTTTCCGTTCAAGGGACAGCGGTTCCTAGCCGCAATCTCTCTTCATCACTTCTTCGTTTTCACAAAGCGGTTTCGACCTCAAAGCGTTCTTGCAAGACAAGCAATCCGTCGGCAGGCTCGACTCGGAAGGCGCGTTCACCGTAGCCCGCGACAAGAGAGAAGAAAAACTCTCTCAATTTACGCTGGCCCACGAGTACGATTGGGTGCTCAAACTGATTCAGGCGGCCAACGGGTGGCTCTGCGAAAGGGTCGAGATTTCTCAGACTCGAGTGGCCACGTCGTTTCTCTTCGTGCCCGGTGAGAAGAGTCGGTTTCCATCCGACTCCGACATTATCGACTCCCTCGATCGGGATCTGCTGGAGAGAACCCCGGTCGCGGCGCTTGCCATGGCTTTGCGATATCTGGTCTCGCAGATCGACCTCTCCTTCGTCCTTGCCGTCAGACTCCAGGGCAAACTCGGTCAGCCGATCTTCGCGGGGGAAGACATCGAGCGAATGGGTCACCAAAAGAGAATCAACTGGAGCAAGACCGGTCGGGACGGGATACGACTCACGGTGAGCCACTTCCGCTCCGACGAAAGGTTCGGGGGGCGCTTACTCCCCACTCTGAGCCGCACGGAGCGTCGCGACCTTTTCATCGCCCAGGCACTGAAGGACGCGTGTTTCACTTCGCCTACTCCTATCTATCTAGACGGCTTCTGCATTACCGAATTCGCTCACGATCCCATACTCGGTAAAACGCGCTACTACAGGCCGTTCGCAAAGGGCGTGGACAAAGGTCGAAAGTTCGAAGCCCACATCTATCCGGCCTACGCCGGCAGTTTCAAGGCCAAGCTCAAAACAAGCCTGCACGGCGCTCACCGGTTTTATATCCGCACCGGCGAGTGGTGGGAACTTCGACGTTTTATAGGCTGGGACCACATCAAGGGCAACTTTACATTTCCACTGATAAGTGGAGAGGCTGAGCAGCATCGCTTCTTTTGGACCAGGGACGGAGTGGTCGTAGGAACGACCAGGCTCGAGAATCCGTCGCTTTTCACAACCCTCTATATCACCTGTTGCGCCGACCAACTGCGCACCGACCTCACCGGCTTGCAGCTTGAGATGGGACCCGAGGCGTCAAGACTCGGAGAGAAGCTCCTCTCCGAAATTGCATCGGCACTGAATCGTCATCGCAAGACCTGGTGCCGGCGCAGCTTGGACAGCGAGGAGACTGATGCGTCAAACACAATCAACAGCAACGAACTCGAAGCCGGCTACTCCCTTTTTACCGAATCCATCGACTTTCTCGGTTCGCTCAGTCAGTTCGCCAAGAGCCTCCGGAAAGTCTATCGAGGGGCCCTGATCGAGCTCAATTTTCGCGCCTCGCATCTGAAGCCTTGGGCCAAAGCGGTTCATACCGACCTCGGAGTGATAGCCTCAGGGCTCAAGAGTTCGAAGAAAGACTTCTTGAAGCGGTAGGGCGTGTCCCTATTCAGCCGGTACCATCACCACTCGCGGCAAAACGATCCGAAAACCGATGTCGTTGCGGTGATAGTCCTTATTAAACCCGACCCGAGAGGCCGACCGACACTGCCACGGATAACTCCGCCAACTCCCTCCGCGCACCACCCGGTCTTCGCCGGTCTTTGGCCCGGTGGGTTCGACCATAAAGGCGTCCGGATACTCGCCAAATCGGTCTTCGCACCACTCGGCCACGTTGCCGTGCACATCGAGAAGCCCGAAATAGTTGGCCGCTCCCAGACTTCCCACGGGAATCGTCTCGCGGCGATACTCGCCTTTTCCCTCGTGGGCGTAGGACTTGGTCGCCTGGTAGTTCGCCAGAGCACTGTTGATAGTGTCGCCGAAACAGAAAGGCGTGGTGGTACCGGCCCGGCAGGCAAACTCCCACTCGGCCTCGGTCGGCAAGCGATACAAGCGACCCGTCATGTTGCTCAGACGGTTGCAAAACTCTTTGGCCTGGACCCAGGTCACGCCCTCGACCGGTCGGTCCGATCCGACGAAGGTGGAGGGCTCGGGGGGTAGGTCGATGGCAACCTTCGGAGCTGCGGCAACGGCTTTCCACTGCTGCTGGGTGATCTCGAAGCGAGAGATGAAGAACCCTCCGACCTGCACCTGATGTCGAGGTCCTTCCGCCTTCTCGTAGTAAGGTTCGTTGGAAAGACTTCCCATCTCGAACACACCCGGATTGATGGCCACCATCTCGATTCTGTTGCCTCCGCCCAACTCTTCGGAGTAGGCGGTGGACTGCTCCGGTTTTTTGGTGATCAGCCGGCCGTCCGGGTCCACCTGAGTATGAGAGAAGTCGATCGAGTAAAGAGGCTCCGGAGGTGCGTTCTCCTTCGGGATATCGGGCAACCTGGCCCTTCTCCACCCGACATAGGTGAGCACAATGAAACAGAGCGCGCAGACCACGAAGAAGGCGGGTCGGAGGTAGAGAGGCCGGCTGTCCATCGAGGGTCCGGCCGACATTTGATCGCCTCCGCCCCCGATCTCTCCCGGCATCAGGCGGCCGGAGGCGCGCATTTCGGCCGTCGCTCGCTGTTCGGGAGAACCCCCGAAAGCGGAATCCCGCGGTCTGGTGATGTGGTCGATACATTGCTGCGGGTCCCAGCGAGCGTCCGCCTCCTGAGACAAGAGATGCCTCACAACCGTGCCCGAACGGCCGGAGAGCCTTTCCACCTTGGGCGGGTTCTTGAGAACCTGGTCCAACAACTCATTTCCGTCGCCGGAGTATGGGAGCCGTCCACACTGTCCCAGGTGAACGCAGATCCCGAGAGCCCAGGAGTCCACCGACTTGCCGAAGAGTCCGGCCCGATAGTTTTCAGGCGGAAGATAGACCGGTTCTTCGGGAAGACGACTAAAGCGCTCCAGGCGCTCCTCCAAGGAGTGGATATCCACCCCGGAGAGTTTCCAGCCTTCCCCGGTCTTCAAAATATTGTAGGGGCGCACTCTTCCGTGCACCTCGTCCTGAGCATGAATCTCCTTGAGAGCGCGCGACACCTGACAAGTCACGTTCTCCGCGTCTTCGTACCCCAGAAGACGGCCGGCTTCGACCTCCAGCGACAGGGTAGTCAGGACCGGCTCTCCGGTGGCGTAGACCATGCCGGAATGCTCCCCATGGCGGATCACGCCGACCTGCTGGACCCCGAAGGCCGAAGCGTTGTCCAGGTTGCGCCCGGAAGTACGAAGGGCGCTGACGATGTCGTCGGGGTCGATCTTGTCGGCGGGGCGGTAGATGGTGACCGTACAGACCCCGACCACCCGGTCGAGGGCCAAAACCTCACCTTTGAACAGCAGAGAAAACGGCCGTTCTTCGATCAAGTCGACGACCCGCAGTCTGTCGTTGATCTCCAGGCCTCGGAAGCTTTTTGGCTCAGGACTCATTGCCAGGCTATTTGGCCTCTATAGGAGTACAAACCTTCTGCTGCGAACGCAGGCTCCATGTATCTGGACAAGATCGTTGCCGAAAAGCAGTCAGACCCGGCCTTCCGAAAAGGTAAAGAAGTCGATTGGGAGGCGGAGTTGGCCCGGGCCGAAGTGCCCGAGCAGCGCGGCTTTTCAAAGAGCCTCCGCGACTCCCCGGGGCCGAGTATCATCGCCGAAATGAAGCGCGCCTCTCCCAGCAAGGGGTCGTTCGAGTTCGCGGGCCGGGTGGAAGACCAGGTGGCGAGCTACGAGAAGGGCGGCGCGCGTGCCGTTTCGGTGCTGACCAACGGGCCGTTCTTCCAGGGAAGCCTGACCGATCTGGCAGCCGCCCGGCAGGGCACGGCGTTGCCTCTTCTACGAAAAGACTTCCTCACGGAGTCGTGGGAGATACCGCAGGCCAAGTTCCATGGCGCCGATGCCATCCTGCTGATTGCGGCCATCCTCACCGATCACCAGATGAACGAGATGATCGAGGTGGCCCGCAGCTACTCTCTAGAGGTGCTTCTGGAGATCCACGACGAGGAAGAACTCAACCGCACATTGGGCCTGGACAGAGCGCCCGACGCTGTCGGAATCAACAACCGAAACCTGAACACTTTTGAAGTGAGTTTAGAGACGACAGCGCGTTTGGCCGACGCGCTTCCGAAGGAGATCTGCCGTGTTTCTGAAAGCGGCTTCGCAACCCGAAGCGACCTTCAACGGTTTGAAGGCATTGTGGACGCGTTTCTCATCGGCGAATCGTTGATGAGAAGCCAGGATCCGGAAGTCACACTTCGAGGTTGGGTCAAGGGATAATATGAAGAATACGTGGATAGCGACGTGGGTCGCAGCTCTTATGATAGGTCTGGTGGGAACACCGACCCCTGCCGTAGCGCAGGAAGAGCAGCCCAAAGAGGAGGTGCGGGAGCCAGTGCCCGTCAATCAGCTCCCTCCTCTCAATCTGCCGGACCTACCCGGCGACAACGGACAGCCGGTGGACACTGAGGAGAAGCCGGATATCCCCGAACCGCCGCCGCCCCGGCCCGAGCCCAAGGGACCGGCCGTCGTGAAAGCCGGGATCACTCCGACCGGCACCCGATTCTTCAAACTGTTCTACGACGGAAAGCCGATCGGCTGGAGCAGCTTCCGACTAGCCGGTCAGATGAAGCTCGGAGAGACCGACGCCATGATCATCAACTCCGAAGGGGAGTTGCGAGTCGGATTCGACCAGATCGTGCCGTCCAGGTTCGAAGCCAAGCTGATGGTCGACCGAAACACCCTTCGACCGGGTTACTATAAATGCGCTCAGGCCACAGGGCAGAGCGCATTTCTGGTGGAGTGCGTCTACTCCGAAAGCATGGTGGCCCAGACCAATCGGACAGGCGACAACAGCGCCGTCCACTTTCACAATTTCGAGGGCCAGCCCCCACAGCTCGTCTTCAACAACCTTTGGGGCCACATCGACACCTTCCCCGAACACTACTGGCTGATGGTCCGCTCGGCCGTCAACGGCGGGCGCGTCCCCACCTACGACCCGATTCTGAGGGGCGAAGGCGAAGTCATCGTCTACGAGCCCAAAACAAGGGACTACAACTTCGGAGGCCGGACTCTGAAGGCCAAAGTCTATGACGTGACCGATATCAACGGGGTGATGTTAGCCACGGTGACGGTGGCTGCCGATTCGTACGAACTGCTGGAGGTCGAAGAGATCGGTAGCGGTCTCAAGATGGTGAAAACAGACGCCGGAGTTGACCAACGCCTCAAGAACCTGGAGGGCGTCGACCTCACGGGCGCTCGTATCGTGGAGTCTAACGTGGTCTTTCCCGATCCCCAGCAGCTGACGGCCTTGGAGGCCGACGTGGAGCTGGATCTTCGAGGCGGTCAGTTGGCCGACCACCGAATCGCGGGGTATCGCCAATATTTTACGGGAGAGCTGCAAGAAGGCTTTATGAAGGGCCGGGTGTTCGTGCGCTCGGTGCCTCGAGAAATCCCGTTCGACACACTCTATCCTTTGGACGATAAGGTTCCTGAGGATTACAAGAAGTATCTAGAAGCAGGCCCGGGTGTCGAGCTCGAATTCCCGCCGCTTGCCACCAAGGCTAGAGAGATCGCCTGGAAGAGCCCCACCACCTTCGATGCGGCCAAACGCCTCAACGGCTACGTCTACAACCTGGAGGAAGGCATTTCGCTTCCTTCGGCTCGCTACGCCCTGGAGACCGGCGTGGGTAACGCCGAGAGTAAGGCGCTCCTGCTGGTGACCATGAGTCGCGCGGTGAAACTGCCGGCTCGTAAGATAAGCGGTATCGCTTTCCGTGAAGGAGACTGGGTACCTCACCACTGGGTGGAAATCTGGCTGGGCGAGAGCATCGGCTGGACGCCGTTCGATCCCAGCACCGGAGAAGCCGGTCGAGTGGGTGCCGCTCACATCGCCCTGCTGGATTCCGGCGACGTGCAGAACATCAACATCCGAGTGACCGACTACGCTCCCCGAGCCACCAAGCGGGTGCCCTACATCGCCAAGGAGCTTCAGTGGAGCATCGGTGAAAAGAGAACCTACGGCGTCTACGTCGACGGCGAAAGAGTCGGCACGGAGACCGCTCAGGTCGGCGACATCGAGGTCATCGATGGAGAGGAAGTTTATCGTTTCACCGCCTCGAGCGACGTCAATATGGAGCTGGGCCGCCAGGTGACGAAAGCCGAGCAACTCCTCACTCCGCAAGGTCTGCCCCGAAGAATCGTACTGGAATACAACGACCCGATCGAGAAGAAAGTTACCACCTACGACTTTGCTGAAGACACCGTCGTTATCAAGCCTGGTAAAGAGGGTGACGAAGAGTTTGAGAAGAGCAACGGACGGGAGTATCCCTTCGCCAAGGGCACTTACTTCACCGATCCTCGCCTGTTGACCCACTGGGCCCTGCTGGCGGGACAGGTGCCGTTGGAGCCGGATGCGGAGAAAGAGTTTCCTATCCACCACTTCTTGCCGTCCAAGAGCGATAGCCGCGAAATGTTGATTGAGGTCGGGGACAAAGAAGAAGTCCGGCTGGAACCGACCCTCAGCGCCGACAAGCGCGAGATGGAAGAAACCGAAACTGAGACTGAGACCGAAAGCACCGAGTCAGAGGGCGAAACGAAGCCGGAGGCGGAAGTGAAGCCTGAAGGTGAGGACGCCAAACCTGAGGTTGAAGCCCCGAAACCAGAAGGCGAAAACACCTCGCAGGACGAGCCCGAACTGCCCGAAGGCAATTCGATCACGGCCGACCCTCTGTCCACGCTGCCGACCTCGCCGACAGCCAAGGTTCAGATGGCGACTCAGCTGATCACCGACACCGGTATCGAGTTCTGGCTGAGCGACCGCAACCAGATCGTGAAGATCGTCATTCCCGATCAGGGTATCGAGCTGATTTTGGAAAAGGTCGAGACCAGTCTGGATTAGGACGGATTAGGACGCCATAGTGTGTGGTCGCTACGCCCTGGTCTTAACAGGGAAGATCAAAGAGCTGCCGTTCGTGGAGATCTCCGACCAGCTAGAGTTGGAGCTTCCCTGGGAGTGTTACAACGTGGCGCCGACTCTCAAGGTGCCTATTCTAGACTCGGACGGCTACCTGAAATTCTCCACCTGGGGAATGATTCCGCACTGGGCCAAAGAGCCACCCAAGCGGCCTTTGATCAACGCTCGCGCGGAGACGGCCGCCGACAAGCCGAGTTTTCGGGTGGCCTATAAAAACCATCGTTGCGCTGTGCCGAGTTCGGGCTTCTTCGAATGGACGGGCCCGTCGAAAGAACGGGTTCCTCATTTTATCCCGCCGGTCGGCGGAGGGCTGTTGTGGATCGCCGGACTCGCTTCCCTCTGGCGTGGACCGCAGGACATTCTAAGCCACGCCGTGCTCACCAGACCAGCCGACGACACCAAAGTCGCCCGGCTGCACGACCGCTGTCCGCTGACCTTAAATGAGGAAACTTTGCAGCCTTGGTTGCGTGGTGAGTTAGACTGGGAAGAACTGGCCGAACTAAATCCGTTCGACGAACCGTTTCGAGTCACCACGGCGGTGAACAAAGCCGACAACGACTCCCCCGAAAACCTTCAACCTGTAACGGAGACCTCAGAATGAAATCCCCCCAACCCGTCATCCGAGTGACCATGATGCCGAGAGACACCAATGGGCACGGAACCATCTTTGGAGGCGTGCTGCTCAGCTATATCGACCAGGCCGGCGCCATCGAAGCCGTCCGACACGTGAAGCAGAAGATTGTCACCGTAGCTATCAAGGAAGTCGTCTTTCACCACCCCGTCCACGTGGGCGACGTGGTCAGCTTCTTCGGCTCGGTCAAACGAAAGGGCCGCACTTCGATCACCGTGGCGGTCGAGGTCTTCGCGGCTCGCATGATGACGGGATGCGAGGAAGAGGTGAAGGTCACCGAAGCGGAGTTGACCTTCGTGGCCATCGACGACGACGGTAATCCTGTGCCGTACGAGAGAGAATAGACCCTCAGCGGCCCCAGAGTTCCTCGGTTCCGCTTAGAGCGTCGACCCGAGGGCTGCTTTTTTGCAAAAAAAAACAGCCCCGAGATGCGAATCTCTGGGGCCGACAACTATGCTCTCTTCACTTAACTGTCCCCATCATAGCCAGCTGGCCTCAAGCGCGCTGGAAACAACGGTCACGGGAGAGTCACGAATCACACAAGTGTTTCGGCGTGGAGATATCTGTATCCGGATACCCACCCATTCCGCTACCACATCTCTAACCTTCGGCACACTATTCTCCAACGGAATCTGATCCATAATCACTACAGACAACGAGGCGAGCACCGCGAGCGATAACGATACCGACTCCGGGCGCCTAACTGAAACGAACATACGGAGAGCGTCCGCCCCGGACCGGCACTGGGCGACCAGGCTACAGCCGACCCACGCGGACGACCTCCCAAAATTTTTAAAAGACGAGACAACCTCATACACTTTAGGGTTTACAAGACCATAAACCCGAGGGCCCGGCCGACCAAAACCCTCCCCCAACTCATCGTGCCGGGCTCTTTTCTTTTGGACAAAAAACGCCCCCCAGGTGTTCTGGGAGGCGGTCCAACTATTCGCTATTTCTTGCAGATGTTCTTACCCCTCGCTCCGAGAAACGAGTTTGGAGGCTGTACCTAGACCAGCGCCATAGCGACGTTAGCCGCCGCCAGGCCCGCACCGAGAACTCCGCCGAAAGGCGAGAGGTTATCATCTTGCGCCATCTTCACGCCCAAGCTAGAGGTGGCGGCGGCAAGACCGAGACCGATGGCCAGCCCTGCACCTACTCCCAGGTGTTCGGCGATTTGCGCTCCCAGTATCAAACTCCCTACGGCGTTGGTGGCTGGACCGGCCAACGAGTAGCCTAAACCAGCGCTTGCTCCGGTAAGCGTGAAGGCCGAGGCCCCACCGACCAGACTTTCAAGGTAGGAGCGACCCGTGGCTGCCGCAAAAACCAGGGTCCCCATTCCCGCTGCAGCGGCAACGCCCAGGCTGACATCAGCGTGTTTCGGCTGGAGCTTGAGGCCTCCCAAATTCAGAGACGTCTTCTGGGAGTCCACGGAAAACTGGAAGCTTTCAGTGGCAATCTTTTCGACCGGGGTTTCAGCTTGGCTACGGCTGAGACTGGAAACCGGGGCTGCGGTCTTAACTAGGGAAGGGCGTGTCGAGGCGATATTCATAGCTTTTCTCCAAGGATGAGCTGCTTCAGCCAGCCGAACTCCGTCTTCATTAATTGAAACGGTCGTGATCGACATTCGCGGTCGAAGGACATTGAGCTGGGGACCATGTTCGTACTCCAAGTCTTTAGTGTATTTACGAATGCTACACCTCGATCATTAAAGGGCCGTCAAGCGACAATCAAAGCGCCGTCAGAGAGGTCCTCGAAACGGAGGCTTTGCGGCTGGCTGATTGGGAAATCGTTCCGAGGTGCAACTTTTACACGAGGTCGCACTAGTTGCTAAAGGCCTCCACCGGGAGGCTAGGGAGCCGCCGGTTGGGTTGGCCCCGAGCTCTGGAACTTTTCCGAACCGAGCAGCGTCTGGTAGACATCAGGTCCAAGTCTAGGACTTCCCGTTCAGATGAGAGAAGCTGAAGGGCCTGAACACAACATTTTCCGGTCAAGGGAGACCATTGATGCTAAGACCGTTGCTTTTCTTACTCGCCGTCATGTTCATTTCGGGTTGCGGCAGCTCGACAGATGTTTTCACCAACAACGGCGGGGGGTTCACGGCCGGTACCCCGACCCTGGAGAACGGAAGGTTCAACGTCGAGGGAGTCACCGGTACCGTCTGGCTCGAGGGTCCGACACCGGCCTTCGTGCGGGTCTTTCCCCACAACGGCGTTCGCCGTATCGAAGCCACTTTGGCTGACGGAAACGTGATGCTGGCGGATGTCTCCCTGCCCAGTGTCGATGCTCTGGCATTGACGAACGGCCAGAGCGCGGGACCCTTCGATGAGGATGACTGGATCTGGGTGACCCCGGTCTCCACCCTGCTGGCTGTCTATCGAGACCTCAGACCGGAGCTTTCTGACACCGAACGTCTTTCCCGTTTGAAGGTCTTCCTCGGCATCGGAGCAGACCAGTCGGTCAATCGTCCCTTCAGTAGCGTGGCGAACTCAGAGTTCTCTCCCGGAGCTTTTCTAGAAGCGGCGGAAGGTAAGATAATGAAAGACTTCTCTGCCCAACTGATCGCCGAACTGGAGAGCCTCCCGGCACGAGGATTTCTCGAGTTTCCCGAAGAGGGAGAGAGCGCCCCCACCTCCAGTCGTGGCGTAGCCCTCCTCGATAGCATCGGCGGCAATCTCATTTCCGACGTGATCTGGAAGGCTCTGGGTTTTGCCGTCGGCAAAACATTCTTGGGCAACTCCACCCAAAAGCAGCTGAACGAAATCCAGAATCAACTCGCCGATCTCAGCGGCCAACTCGACGCCATCGAAAACGACCTGACCACCCTTGGGACGGGAATCCTGGCGGAGCAGGTTTCGAGCGCCGACATCAGTCCGGTCAAAGCTTACTACACCTTGGAAAACACCATGCTCGTGAATAGCGAGACCAACTACACTCCCTTCAGTTTCAACAACGCCGGCTTCCTAGCCAGCAATAACCTGACCGCCCTGACCAACGCGAGCGACCCCGCTAATGCCCTGAAGTACGCTCAAGGTATCCTGGGTGGTTGTCTCAACATAGACCCCTATGCCAACCAGGGGAACATTATCACCGGTTACACCGGCAGCTTTGCCGCGGCCTGGGGTAGCGGCGCTTCGAACAGCGCCTTATCCCCGTCAAACCACGCTTTCTACTACGACTATCGAAACGACGTGCATGTCACTCCGAATCTCCAACAAGCCACCTCTTACTACCTGGGATACCTGGGCCACGCCGCCAATATGCTGGCCGAGTCTTATACTCAGGCACTCGGCAGCAACCTGACCGCCCCCACCCCCTCACTGCAGACCGCCCAGAGCCTGATCCGAGGGTCGCGACTTTCCCAGACTGTGCTGGGCGACTCCAGTAAGAACGGCCTGTTGGCCCTGGGCAAACGGATGCTTCAGCAGGCCCCTCTCGCTCAGATCGGTGGCAGCAGCGCCCTCGAAACCGTCTGGGGCGCACCCGCCGTCAGCGAGACCATCGCCGGTCAGGGCGAGGTCAACGGCACGATGTGGGCCCTTTGCGCCGAAGTGACGCACGAAAACGACAACGGTGGGTCCGCCGTCTATCTCGACACGGTCGGTAGATTCAACGTCGGCAACTTCTACAACTGGTATCTTCCCAGCAACGCCGAAGCGGCCGCGCTGTCCGAAGCGGCCGCGCTGGCCGCCCAGACCGACGGAATCACGGATAAAAATAAGCAGGTTCCGTATGGACTGCACAAGATGGGTCTGCTCTCGGATGAGAACTACAGCGACGACTTAGAAAACGTCGGTATCTATACGAAGCTTGAGACAAGCTCCAAGAACAAACCCGAGTGCGACATCTATAAGACCAAGGACCGTGACTCAGACAGCGGTGGTCTCTATGAGGCCGGTCTGAATAGCTACGGGTTCAAGTCGTCGAAAGATGACGTGCGCCTGGTCTTGCTCGTACGACCCTTTCCCGGACAGCCGTTGGCTGCGGGAAAACGAAATCAGTCCGCGACCGGAGTCGCCACGACCTCGGCTCCGGCGGCTGTAAAGAGCAGTCAGTCGGCCAATGGAATCGAATATTTCTGGAACAGCGATCTGTGCCTAGCCGGTAATCTGCCTCCCACCGAGATTGTGGTAGAGCGAGACTCTGGAAGCAATCAACTCAGAGCCTACGGGGTTTGGCGCGTGGATTGGCCGGTCGTGCCCTCGTCCTACTTAAATACGGCTCAAGAGTTTGATGGTCTCTCCAAATACTATCCCCAACCCGGCACCACGCCGTCGGCCTACGTCGTCTACGACGATCTGACGGACGTGGTGGAGTGGCTCAGCAGCAACACCAGCGATGTGGAAGTGACCAACCACCGGATCAGCAACCTCTCCGCGCGGGGAGGCACCGTGAGCGGCGGTCGAATGACCGGCCCCGGCCTTCTTATCGACAACGTTACTTACGAGACGAACACGCTTTTCACAGAACTGACGGGCGGGACCATCCTCGGCGGCACTTTTGAGGCCGGAAACCTGGACGGGGGCACATATGTCGCTCTCGGCACCCCAGCGAGCGGCGACGTCACGGGAGCGACCATCGTGGGTGGCACCATAAGTAAAGCCATCCTCGGTGACGGACTCGACGGCGACCAGAATGTGGAAATCTTCACCCTCAAGAGCCTGAACGGCGACACTCGGTCAATCGGAATGGGAGGATCGATGCACGACGTGACCGCCTCCGGCGGCATCGTCACTCTACCCCGGGGCTCCGGCTCGCCCGGCGGAGTTGTTCTCCCTCACAACGCCAACTCAGTCACCATCACCGCAAGCCTTCTGACCAGTCCTAGCACGACAGCTAACACAACCAACAATGTCGGCTCCACTGCCACCACCGTGACCGGCACCATCACCCTGCCCGGCGCCACACCGCCCACCCCCCTGCATCAGTTGGTCCTGACGCCCAACTACTCCGAGATCAATCTGCTGGCCGGAGGAAGCAACTTGAAATGCTGGGTCACCCAGTTTTCGAGCGACGGAACGGTGACGGACATGAGCACAAATCCTGGTACGAAATACCAGCTCTTCCAACAGACGAGCGCCACGGAATTCGAAGAAGTCCCGGAAAGCGAGGCCTCCTTCGGCGGCACAGCGCCGGGTGGAGGGTCGGTTCAGCCGAACGTTCTGCAGTTTCATTCCGGGTTCTCCGACTATTCCGGACCCCTGATCATCCGAGCCACCAACGGCAGTCTTACGGGGTACTCGTTCTTGCAGGCGCTGGCCGCGCCGTAGAGGGAAAAGGCAGGTCGAATTCAGAGGCGACGGAGGGGCGTAGAAAGACGACCCGAGCGAGGTGGCCTCGACCCTTCTGTCAGGTGAATTGCCAAGAGCAGATCCTCCCGCAGCCCTGATCGCGCCTTATCAGGGTCAAATGCCCCTTCAACGATGACAGAATTTCGTTGAAAGTGGAGGCGGGGCAAACACCAAGACATCGCGTTGCAAAATCAACCTCGATTTGCAATCGCTTACGTCCTGTTTTTTCTCTATAGTCAGCACTGTCCGCTCAATGCCTTCACTATAAAATGAACGGAGATCAAAATGAACAAAACGAAACGCCTTAGGGCGGGCCTGGGCCCCTTATGTCTGGGCCTCGCGATCATCATGGGAGTGGGTTGCGGCAGTAGCGACGGGGTAATCACCGGAGCGAACTCCACCGCTGCCCCAGCTCGGCAGACAGCCAATCTGGAGAACGAGGAAATCGACGACCAACTAGAAGAGCTGCCGGCCGGGGTGCTCTCCCGGGCGGCCGACGACTATCCGGGAACGTTGCTCATCGGAAGCACGAATTCCCAAGGACAGTCGGCAAACGGTTCCTCTTTCGGTGCCTCATTGAGTGCAGACGGAAAATACCTGGCCTTCGTGTCCAACGCCACGAACTTGACCAGTGAACCCACGAACTCTCAGCGCCAGATCTATCGTAAGAATCTGGAAACGGGCGAAATCGTGTGCGTCAGTCGAGAGCATCCCTGGGCGCCGTTGGGAGACGCGCAGTCCTACCAGGTCCACATTTCCGACAACGGAAAAAAGGTAGCCTTCAGCTCGCTTGCCACCAACCTCACCTACGTCGACAATCCGGACAACACGATCTATCAGGTCTACCAAGCGGAGTTTTGGAACACTTCACCGGGCCAACCGGAGACCGATTTTTACACCGAGCTTGTCAGTCGAAATTTTTTCGCTTCGAACAGCGCGGGGTCGGGCCACAGCCAGGTCGTGGATTTCGCCGGAGACGACTTTCTGGCATTTCGCTCTAGAGCAACCGATCTCTCATACGACGACACCGATAACAAATGGGATCTCTTCTACCGAGAGGGAAACCAGTCTCCTCCCACGCTTATCAGTCAGAACTACAACGGCAAAGGCAACGGAAATTCTAACTATGCTGCTTTGCTAGAGGAAAACGGCGAGGGCTACTTCGCCAGTACCGCCTCCAATTTGGCCAACCAGGGCGGACCCCGCCCCGCCCTACACTACAGAGAACAGTGGGGGGGCTCTATCCACATGCCTATAGCGCCTCGGAAATTCTACGATGTCGACGTGGCCGAACAAAACGCCCTGTGCCTAGTGGCCACCGAGCGTAACGACGCCGACACAGGCTATGAGATCTATTACTACAAGGCGGAATATCCGATCCAGTTCAACCCTCCCGAAATCAAGCTGTCGTCGGAGGCCCGCATCGAAGGAAGTGCCGGGATTTCCGATGATGGGCGATTCGTCGTCTACGAAGACCGCGACAAACCCGAACTCTCCGATAGCGACGGCAAATTCGACATCTTCGTCTACGATGCCGAGAAAAATGAGAGCTTCCTGGTCAGCGGCGAAACACCGAGTACCGGACACGCCTACCGACCGGCCATCTCCGACGACGGCACCACGATCGCCTGGGATCAAGGCGGAAGAGTTTGGGTCGTCGGCAATCCCGCGATTGGCGCCAATCCACCGACCCTGCCTCAAATGATCTCTAGCAGCGATGCCGGCATAGGCTCCAACGGTGGTTGGCAAGGCGTCGTCTCACCCGAAATCACAGCCGACGGACGCTGGCTAACATTCGCCTCGAAAGCCACCAACATCCATCCCGACGCGACGAACGGCGACTTCCACCTCTATCGCAAAGACCTCTTCACCGGCGAGTTGACTCTCGTTTCCCGCGAAAACGGCAGCAACGCAGCGGCCGAATCGAGCTGGAGCAGCCTGATCACAGACGATGGCAACACCGTCATCTTCCAAAGCCCGCGACCCGACCTGGGTGACTACACCGTGCCCGCCAGCAACTGGAGCAGCACCTACGCGCGCGACCTGGAGCAAGGCACGACCACCTTCTTGTTTAACAAGGGACGGATCCTGGATCTGGTGCTCGAGCCTTACATGCCGTCAGACATGTTGTCCCTCATCTTCTACTCGTACGGCTCGGAAAACGACCACTCTCAGGGCGTGCCCGAAGGTCTGATGAAAGCCGATCTTGCCTACTCCTATTTCCAGCCGATGTCGGAGGTCCCCAGCTACTACACCGATATGTACGGCGTGGAGCGGGTCAAAGTCTCGGATGACGGACGCTACGTAGCGATTCTTTTCTCCGATACGGCAGCCTCGCCCGACCAGTACATCCTCTATCGAATCGACCGCTACGCCCCTTACTATCAGCCTCAGATGCAACTGGTGTCCGACCAGGTCGACTTTCAACACTTCGATATGTCCGCCGACGGATTGACGATGGCTTACACGGAGCGTGACAACTTTGGCCAACCATACTATCGCCACTTGAAAGTCGAGTCTTTCGGTAGTGGAGGCGGATGGTCGGAAGTCTCACAGACTCAAGCCACCCACCCGCATCTGAGCGCCGACGGTCGATATCTACTTTATTACGACACGAACTATGCCCAAGGGACTAGTCAGGGGTCCGGCGCAAACGCCTACGTCTACGACACGGAAACCCACTTCTCGCTGCCTCTGCGCGATCCGATGGCAGGCACCACCGGCCCCGGTTCTCCCCCGACCGAAGCCGTCACCTACCCCGGGTCGCTGCGACTCTCGGACGACGGAAGAAGCGTGATCTTCGAAGACTACGACTCCTCCACGGGCACCCAGCTTTACGTGGTCAAAAACCCGCATCTGGACTACGACCCTGCGAACACTCCGTATTAGTCGCTTCGAAACCGAAGCAGAGCCCCCGATTTCGGGGGCTCTTCTTCGACAGGTCGGGGACGGAGAAGAAAGGAACTTTCTAGAATGCTCTCACGTCGCACATTCATAATGAGTCTTACCCTTGCCTCAATGGGATTTACCCTACCGTCACTTGCAGAAGATGAGCCGGGAATCAAAGTCCGGCAGACGGTGGAAGCCATCGACCGCTACCAGAAATGGGTTGCAAGAGGCGACTACGATAGAGTGCAGCGGAGTTGGCTGGAAGTGAGCAAGCTCTGGCAGTCCTTGGACTACGTTGAGCAGCAGTCAGTCGAGAAGCTACGGCCGGGGACCCGCAGATGGATGGAGAGTGGAGAGGACTACAGCGACGGACTTTCAGACCCGCCGGGCTATCCGTAAAACTCCAAAAGTGCAAAAAAAGGGAGCGACGTTTGCCGCTCCCTTTATCACTACGCTCAATAACCAATGTCTGTACTATAGGAGAAGATGTTCCGATTCAAATCCGATTCGCGGTCTTCTTTGTTAACATCCCGGGTCGTTCTTTGCCCGTCATTGCCGACACAGCCCGAGGTCGGCCACGGGAGGGAAGAAAATCGCCCTCCTCACGACTCAAGGAGTCTAGACAACCACTTTCCAAATAGATCGAGTATAGATTGGGGCATATATGATCACCACCGAACCGCGTATCACCGAAGGAACTCTAAAGACGTCGAGCGGTCGACCACTTCCGCTCGCCTCGACAACCATCAACGGCACAGTGCGCGGTCCGGTCGCAAGCGTAGAGGTGCACCAGGTCTTCCGAAACGACACCTCCGAAGTCCTGGAGGCCACCTATCTTTTTCCTCTCTCACACAACGCCTCGGTTTATCACATGGAGTTTCGAATCGGCGATCGCACGGTGACCGCCGTCATAAAAGAGAAAGAAGAGGCTCGGCGCACTTACGAAGCCGCCAGGTCTGCCGGAAAGGCGGCTACTCTCCTGGAGCAAGAAAGGCCGAATCTCTTCACTCTCTCCGTCGCCAATATCGATATGGGAGCTCAGATCGAGGTCTTCCTGAAGTACCAGGAACTTGTCAGCTACGACGACGGAATCTGGCAGTTCGTGTTTCCCCTGGTGGCCGGCGACCGCTACCATAGCGGCGAGTCCACCGCCCGCGGCACTACCGCCGTGCCGGACGGAGAGCGGATCCGCCCGCCCCGAGCACGGCAAAAAGAACGTACCAGCCCGGTCTCCATCTCTTTCGACCTGGCAGACTGCGGGCCGATAACGAGTCCCCAATCGCCCTCCCACTCTATCTCCGTCTCGCCTCAGACCGGCGGCTTTAAGCTCCATCTAGAAGAAGGCGCCGTCATTCCGAATCGTGATTTCGTGCTGAGTTGGCGAGCAGCCCGCTCCAGCCCGGAGGCCCAAGAGGTCCAGTTGGCTCCGCGCATCTGGTTTGATCGCGAAGAAGGCAAACCCGGAACGTTCTGTCTCTATCTGCCCGCGCCGGCCGTGCCCAAGCTCACTTTCGCAGAGAGCCTATCCAGCGAAAACACTCTGTTGTGCGGCAACTGCGGGGCTCCCATGGCGGACGGAAAGGCGGTGCACCAGATCGAAGGCCTGGGCTCGGCTTGGAAGTGCGAGTACTGCGGAGTCATGCACCCCGTCAAACCGGCCGAAGAAACGTCACCGGTCAAAGGCAAGAACGTTATGTTTCTCCTTGATCGCTCCGCCTCCACCGGAAACTCCGAAGCGGCTGCCGAAGCGGCGCTGAAGACCCTGGAACTTCTGTCGGAGGACGACTGTTTTCGCATCGTTGCCTTCCATCACGAACTCGAGGTCTTCGGAGATCTCTGGACCGCGCGCACTCCGGGTAGCATCGCTCGGGCTACGGACTTCCTGACCGATCTCACGCCACGAGGCGGCACCGAGCTCGATCTGGCGTTGAAGCACATTACCGAGCTCAAGGGCGACGACAAGCCCGACGTGGTGGTCCTGATTAGCGACGGTGCCGTCGGCAACGAAGGTCATTTTCTGAAGCTCGTCGGCGAGGTCTGCACCGAGACGAGACTCTATGTCCTGGGCGTGGGCGCCGCTCCGAACAGATACCTCCTGGAAAAAATGGCCCGGATAGGTGGAGGCGCCTGCGATGTTTGCACAGGTCTCGACACGGAGAGCATCTCCAAGTTCGCCACTCGCGTGGCGCGGGCCAAGCCGGTGCTCGGCGAGCTGACTCTCAGATGGCTGGAAGGGATGGGAATGGACCTCTATCCACGCGGTCCGCTAGAGCTGTTCAGCGGCAAATCCCTTTGTGTGGTGGGCCGTTTCGTGGGCGACGGTCCGGCTCAGCTCGAAATGCGGGGGCAGACCGAAGAAGGTCGACCCTTCGTGCAGGTCCTTTCCTGCCATCTTCCTCTCACCGCCTCCACTCCGGGCTTGAGCCGAATCTGGGCGAGCCGTCGAGTGGACGATCTCCAAGACCAACTTATCAAGAAGCCGGAGCGTTTGAGTGAAGTGCGGTTGGAAGTCCTCGGGCTGGCGCTCCAACACAGCCTGGTCACTCCCTACACTGCTCTGGTTGCCGTCGACTCCGAGGTATCGGTGGATCCCTCCCAGCGCGTCCGAACAGTGGAGGTTGAGTCTCCCTTGCCGGCTGCCGAGCCGACATCGATGACTGCTGGGAGCGTGCGCGCCTGTTCTTTTGGAGACGACGTTGGATTGATGAGCACCTTGGGCGCGGAATACCCCAAGAGCCGTTCCGCTGACGCCCCGGCTCCCGCAATGGACTTCATGGAGTTGGAGATGCGGGCTCCCAGGTCCGAACCCCCCGGAACCGCCTCCGACGTCATGTTGATGTCGAGCGCCCCGGCGGCTCCATCCCCCTCACCTGCCTCCGCTCCACCCAGGAAGGGTTTGACGCTCAAGTCGACTTTCATGCCGGCTGCACTACACCGAAAGAGTGCCCGGTCCGAATCAGTAGCCCATCAAACCCCGGCCGCACCAAACCAGACCCCCGTCAACCCTGAGCCGAACTTCACCTACAGCCCCGAGGAGCTCGAACGAGCCCGCGAGATGGTTCAGGGCAACCTGGAATTGGTCTTTTTGATCGACGAAACAGGGAGCATGGGCCCGTACATTCAGGAAGTTCAGAGACGTCTGTTGAGTCTTATCAGAGCGGTGGAACGCTCCCCTCTTTGCAACTATCTCCGTTTGGGTCTAGTCACGTTCCGTGATCACCCTCCCCAAGACGAGAGTTTTGTCACTCGCGTGGTGCCCCTGACGGAAAACATCGAGGAGATCCGAGAGGGCGTGGAGCGGATGCGAGCGAGTGGAGGCGGAGACGGCCCGGAAGCCGTCACCGACGGTTTAATGGAGTTGCTGAACCTGGATTGGCAGCCCGGCTCCACTCGTCTGGTAGTGATGGTGGGAGACGCCCCGCCCCACGGCGTGGAACCACGCGGCGACGGCTTCCCCGAAGGCTGCCCGTGTGGTCGCCACTGGTACACTCAGGCCGAGGGCTGCCGAGAGATGAATATCGTGGTGCACACCGTGGGTTGCCGTGGAATTCGCAGCTTCCAGGGTGCCGAAGCCGTCTTCCAATCGGTGGCCAAGCGTACCGGAGGACTCTACATTCCGCTTGAAAACGCGGCGCTTTTGATCGACCTGGTTTCGGGACTGGCTGACCGTGAGTTAGACCGTCGCCGTCTGGAAGCCTACGTTCGAGAGCTCTATGCCCAACACACCGAAGCTCTGCGAGCGGCCGAAACCGCCGAGCAGGTTCGATTTCTCACCGAGACCTTGCAGGCTCGGAAGCTTCAGGTCCTGGATTTCGTCGGGAACAGTCAAAAGCTGAGCTTTCGTCCGGTCAAGACCGAGGATGTGGCCCAAGCGTGGGATGTGGTCTCGAGGGACTTTGAAGCGGTAGCCGTCTAGAGAAACTGGTGTGGCTTGCCTTCCCAAGTCTCCATCCGGGTCACCTCACCGACCAGAGCGAGGGACGTTTCCAGAGCTTCCCGCACGACTTCCGGCTGGGCGTTCCCACAGTATCTCAATTGATACTCGTGGTGTTCGTCCTGCCGGAAAGAGAATCCCACCAGCGGCAGGTCGCGCAACGCGTGCACGACATCCAGTGTCGACCGCTCCTTTCCCATCCCGTCTCTCACCCGACTCTCTCTCCTCCCCTCCAGGTCACGGAGAAAGGGCTGGCTGCCGCGAAACTCGAGAGCGGCAAAGTCGCCTGTTCGGTAGCGCAATAAAGGCAAATACTTGTTTCGCCCGCTGGTCACCGCGATCTCTCCTTTCTCCCCGGCGGGCAAAGCCCGTCCCTCGGAATCCAGGATCTCAACGAACATATCCGGACCCAGTAGGTCGTGGCCTGACCCGTCGGAGCGAGCCGCGATAAACTTCGCCTCGGTTAGTGAGTACACATCGAAAACAGGGCAGCCGAAGACCTCGCCAAGACGGGTACGCAAGCCTTCGGAAAGTGGGGTTGCCGAGCTGAAGACCGCCTGGGGCGAGAGACCCGAGGCCACCTCAGCGGCCACCGTCAGTGAGAACGGACAGCCCGTGAGTACCGCAGGCGCCAGCTCTTTCAAAAAGGTGCCTCTGTCTTCCGGCTTGCGCCAACTGTTCTCATGGAGATTCAGCTTCAGGGTGGCGGCCCCATCCAGGTAGTGAGAGAGCGAAGGATAGGTTAAGGTTTCCTCTTGATAAAAAAGGGCGGCCAGAGCCACCTTCCCGGGTCCCCGGGGGAACCGACCTCCGTACCGACTCAACATCTGTTCCATCAAAACCAGAGTTTTCGAACTCAGCGCGGGATCGGTGGGAATTCTGAGTGCCGTGCCGGTGGTACCGGATGTCGTGTAGACCGTCAACTCTTCCAAACTCATTTCGTCCGGCACCAACAACTCCGGATGCTCCGAAAGTTCGGCCCGCGAAATGGGCGGCACGGCGGCGAAGCTCGAAGGTGGATCCCCCATCTCGCGATAGTAGGGAACGGTCTCAAAGACGCGCCTGGTCAGGCGATGCACCCATTCCGGCACCTCACCCTCTCTCCAAAACAGCCGGTCTGTTTGAGAAAATTGCTTCACCTCACGAAGGCGGTTGGAATCCAAAAGGTCGGATGAACTGAAGTTGTAGCGAGGAGCGCAGGGGTGTTCTGACAGAGACTCCAGGTGTCGTCTGGCAGATTCGGAGAAGGGTAGCTCATTCATGATTGTAGACCGAAGCAGCGCGCCTCTCCGCCTCCTTCCGCTCCATCTCTTCCCGCAGAAGCCGGGCTCGCTCTTGAGCGGCCTGAGCTTGTCGCACGACTTCATCTCGCTTCACGGTGTCCAAAGCATCCCGACGATTTTCGGCCTCCGATTTGCTCTCGCCGCCGGGCAAGGCGCCCGCCACCGACAAGAGCACCCTCGAAAGCTCTTCCCGCCGGTCCGGGTCGTTGACCAGGGATTCCGCTTTGACCAATCCGGAGAGAGCGTCGAGCCCGCTCTCCAGCCATTCTCGGGCTGTCCCGCTCTCCAAGAGCTCATTCATCTTCGGGTGATGAGCAAGCCAGCATCCGATCAAAATTGTGCGAAGCCGATTTCGCTCTTTGTTCACCTGGCTCGGAGAGCTGTACTTAAACTTCCTAAGTTCAGTCTCACTAACGGCGGGTCGACCGAGTGCCCTCAGGAGATCGGCGACCACCGCTTGCACATTGACTTCTCCGTTGCCGTTAGGCTGGATCGGCTCAGCCAGAAAAATGGGTGGGCACTCGGCCAGATGGCGCGTCAACTCCTGTATGGCTGGTCCGGATTTCACAGCGGTCCGATTCGCTTGCTTCGACGGTTCCGCCTGTCTTCTCCCGGGGATGAAAGTCCGGCGATACCGGGCACTGCTGCATCGGTGTATGAAAAACTCGCGTCGCCGCTCCCGACATCGGAGGCACGATCCAGGCCCAATCGGCGTTGACCGCACGATTGGCCTTCTTTTCTTGCTCCAGATGCTGCATGAATTGGCGGGAGGCGGTGTGATGGTCCACGATCGTCACTCCGGCCTTCGAGTAGGAGTGCAGCACCGCCCGATTCAGCTCCACCAGCGCCCGATCGCGCCAGAGAGAAGCCTCATTACTCATATCCAGCCCCATCTTTCGCGCAATCAAAGGGAGCAAGTCGTATCGGTCGGCGTCGGCCAGATTTCTGGCTCCGATCTCCGTCCCCATGTACCAGCCACTGAAGGGGGCACAAACGTAGCGGACTCCTCCGATCTCCAAGATCTGATCGGAGATGGCCGGCAGAGCGTGCCACCTGATCCCGAGTTCAGTGAACCAGGGAAGCTCCGGATGGCTGATCAACACCTCCAGAACCCTTTCGGGAGGAATCTCCCGGATCAAAGTTTTGTGTCCAGGCCACTCGATAGCCAGCGGAAGCACCTCGAAACGCTCGCCGCTCGGCCGCCAACCCAATTCGGAGAGCCTTTGTACGAAGGAAGCCTCGGCCGGGTCGTCGGCGTAACGAATAAGCTGGTGATTCAGAATCTTCGGGCCGTTCTGAGGGAAAACTGAGATGAGCGGTACGATGCGACCGCCGTTGGTGGAGTCTCGCAAATGCTCAAGACAAGCCTCAAAAACCTGCTCCGGATTCTCCACTTGCCGGAGGTCGCGGACCTCTAGCTGCCTCCACACCAGGCGACCGATACAGCGAGCGTTGTTTCTCCAAGCCAACCGCGCCCCGAAGACCAACTCGTCGGGAGTGTGCCCATAGCTTCCGGTGACCTCGACCTCCGTCTCGATTTGACGGAGACGAGCACCGGCCTGGCCGACCGGCAACGCTCCTTCACCCACCATGAATTCCAAAAACTCTTCAGCTGCCTGCAATAGCTCTGGCATGAAAGGAGCGTACCCTCGTTGGTGATGATTTAGACCTGCACTTGGAACGAGAGCCGGGTTTCTCCAGCCCCAATCGAGACCTGCCGATCGTGACCGGCAGGCCTCCCCGAACCTTAGGGCAACGAGAACGGCGCCGGAATGATCAACTCCACGTTCCGATCATCCAGGGTACCGAGCTGGGTCGCGAGATCAACCTGAGGATCGTTGGCACAGAGTTCTCGATTGATAGAGGCTAGTCTCAAGACGTCGGAAGTCACCGGGCCGGTTTCGGGCGGAGCCGCGTGGTCCACTAGCGTTGCGAACACGGAAAGCGTGCCGTCTTTGTTGTCCACCAACTCCACCACCCTCGACTGCTGAGGGAAGTCGATGTGGGAAGGCGTGTTGACTTCCCAGAATCCACCGGTGCGACCCAGCGGGTCCGGATGGACGAAGGTCCGGCAGTAGTGGCTGTGTCCATTGAGCCAAAGGATGACGTTGGGATAACGATGTAGGATCGCCTCGAACTCGCCGTCCAGCACTCGCGGCCCGGCGTTGTTCGGGTCCGGAAGGGGGTTGGTGAGAGTAGCCAGGTGATGGTGGGAGAAGAGAACAACCAGCTTGTCCTGGTTCTGAGTTTGCACCAGATTGTTGTTCTGATCGTAGTAGCGGCTATGGACCTGTTTCAGTTGGTCCTCCAGCCAGGCCACCTGAGTTTGCCCCAGCGAACCGTCTGCTTCACCGCCGGGGTTGACGGTATCTAGGGTGATGCCGAGCACTCCCGGTACGGGCTCGAAGCTATAGTACATCGCGTCATCCGTGATGTTTTGCGCGGTGAATCCGTGGCCCACCGGCCCCGGAGAAGCGGGGCTGTTCAGATGGGCTTGGATCCATTCTGCTCGCGACAGAATGTGTCGCCCCGAGTCGGCCGTCACGGTTCGCGATAGCGTGGTGAGGGCGTTCCATCTGGAAACAAAAGTTGGCCAGTCGTGGTCGACGCCGAACGGGTCGATCCACTCGAGCAGGAAAAGGTCGACTCCCGAACCCGCCACAAGCTTGTCGAGAGCACCATAGAAAAAGGGAATGTCCAGGATCTTGCGGTCGCCGGTGGCGATCGCTTCCACCGCACCTGTGGGAGCCAGGTCTTTCTTGTCCAAGAAATTGCCCTGCAAGAGGTAGTCGTGATTGCCGAAAACCGAGTACCAGGGTACGTTCAGGCCCTCTGCTTGAAAGGGGACGACGGCGGCTTGAAGCAGACCCGGGTAGTCTGGGAAACCATACATCTCCTTGTAGTCGTCGGTAGGTCCGGGATCCGGATGCCAGTACTGTTTGTCGAAACTGACCGAATCCTGGACCCCCTCATAGAGATCAGGATTGCCGCTGGAAGGAGTGATCGAGGCGCCGTCCAGGATGTCGATAAACCTTTCCAGCTCATTCTGATGACGGTTGTCGCCGTTGTCGCCCGTTGAAATCGCAAAATCGTAGGGGCGTCCGGTGACAGGTCCCGCGGACAGATCGTTCAGTTGGCGAACCATGGCTTCGGCCACGTGAGTGAGCAGAGTCTCCTGGGGACGCCAGGCACCCTGGAAAAAGGCGGCGGGAAGCTCGAATCCGGTGAGATGGCGAAGAAATTCTATTCTTAAGGGGCTTTCGCTATCCGCCAGGTGGATGTCGCTCAGATGAGCGATGCACATGATGGCCTCTCGCCTGTCTTCGCGGCCGGACTGGGCGGGGGCCAACTCTTCGCGAAGCTGTTGAGCCCACGCCGGACCGTATCTTAGCTTAGAATAGGGAGTACCGTCATCGATCTCGATGCTACGATCTAACGTGGTCGTAGCGACCAGCAAGTTGATCAGCGGCTCCTCCACGAAGACGGTTGCTCCCGGGGCTAGTTGCAGCTCCGCGGAGCTGCTGCCGGTCACCACCTCCTGGTCGGGGTCGGTATCGATATACTCTATGTTCAAAGTGGTGGCCGCCACCGGCACCTGCTCCAAACGGATTGAGGGAGCCTTAGAAAATCGAACGGGACCATAGACCACCTTGCCGTTCGGGTCGACTGCGGAAAACGATTTTACATCCACCCTGGCCAGTACACCGCGAAACAGCGTATGGTTTACCACCACCGTAGCCGCGGGCCCGGACTGAAGCCCTGAAGGCTCCGAAGAAAATGAAGAGCCGCATCCCAAGGTCAGGGATGCGACGAGCAACAAACAAACACGTCTTAGCATGACACCTCCGTCAGATAGCACCGGGATTCGATTTCGTAAAAACCGCTCCTACGTCCCTTTGGACGATTTGCATTTGAACAGAGACGAAAGAACTTCCCGAAAAGTTCCGTCTCCCCAAAACTCCTGCCCACTATCGAGAGTGCGAAGCAGTTCCATCCCTTTCTCGGAGCAGGTCGCCCCTCGTATTCGAAGTCGCTCACAACAGACGTCGATGGAGATATCAAACACTTTGGCACGACATTCCACCGTCTTCTGTCCCGTATTTCAGGCGTGCAAAATCACGGGCAAACAGCAAAAGCTCACTCCAGTCGGTCACCCGAAAGAGCTCCCATCCCATCTTCCTGACGGTCTGGGAAAAAGGTCGGTCAAAAAAGGCTTGGGAATAGAGATTCAGCACCATCGTCCCTCCACCGCGGGCCTTTTTTAGTGCCGCACTCGCTATCTCGAGTCCGGCCGTTCCCATTTCGTCTGCGTTCCCCATAGTGTCGACGCCGTCGTCCGACAGTATCAGAATATGGGCCGGTCGGTCGCGCTCGGTGCGGCTTTCGTAGGTGTCCCTAAGAATGTGATTAGGAAAAGCCGTCCCTCCTCCGAGATAGCCGGTCAAGACTCGCAAAACCGCCCTTTCATCGGTGACAAAGCCGGCCGTCTTATCGAACTGGCCGGCACCACTCCAGAGAGTAGCCTGAACCCGAGCACCGGTTCGAAGCGCGGAGAGCACTACAATAGCGCCGGCCAGAGCGAGATAAGAAAGGGCGGTCTGAGGATTTGGGATGGAGCCGGAACAGTCCACATACAGGTCCAGGTCCAGCGGTTCCCTTTCGCGTTCGGTACCGCCCATGACACCCCAGGTTCTTCTCACGGTGGTCAATCCGGGCACGACCGCCGGACTGAGCAAGACCGATTGAAGCCAGTCGATCTGCTCCATCGGACTGCCTATCTCCCAGGGCTCCAGACCCTCCATCAACGGCTCCTCTGAAAACTCTTTTTCCTGAGTGGGAAAAGGAATGAGATGCGGCAGAGCTTTCTCTCGGTAAAACTTCACCGCTGCATCGTGACTATCTAGCTTCAATCCCAGGGCCTGCAGCACCTGACCAAACAGAAACGGCTCTCGGGTCTGGCCCTGCCCTCCTCCGGCACTCTCTCGATTCGTGCCCTCGGCGGTGCTCTTACCCGGCAAGTTATCCACGATATTGGGGTCCTGGCTGGGATGAACGATCTCCAGACCTTGAAGGTCCATCAGACCCAAGGGAACCTCACAACCTTCTCCCAGTCCATCGGTGTCAAAGATGAGCCGAGTCCGGCCCGTTGTCGGTTCGCTCCGACGCTCCAGATAAGGTAGACAAAGCGCCGCGAATCCGCCTACTCCCTGAATCCAGTCCTTGCCGTAGACCCGCACCATGCGCGCCATCAGATAGGCATCGCCCTCCTCGGCGGGCTCCAGTTCTCGAGAACAGAGCCGTCCTTTCCTTAGCCCCCAGAGGACCTCAAAAGCGCGCATATACAGGCACCAGAGTTTATCCGGCTCGTCGGGGCTGTGCTGATTGAGCCGTTCGTAGATGTGCGCATGTCTCTGTTTGTGGAGCCGGACGAGCCGGTCGTTGATCAGGAGGTCTTCCCACATATTGACGACGACGGGAGCCTGATTTGCATAGCCGGGCAGCGCCAGACTGGCCAGAGCCACCGCTTTCCCCGCCTCCTGAAGGTTGGCGGGGCAAAAGACGTGATGGCCGATTTCGTGGGCCAGAATCTCCACTCCGTAGTCTTCCAACCCGTACTCCTCTACTTGAGTCAAGCTGATCCGGACCGAGTGGTCGTTGATGCGGATACAGGCAAAGGAGCCCGCCAGACCAAGCTCTTTATCGTCCTCTTGCCGAACAGACCAGAGCGGCTCCGAGAGTCTCGTGTAGGGGCTCCAAACCTGCAACGCCTTTGGCCATTCCGCTCTCCATCGTTCCAGGATGGCTCGTTTGCCTTTAGGTTGCCAGGACTCTTCCACTTTAGTTCTCCGGCGGAGTGCCTAGCAGGATGTGCACATGGTGAGAAAGCTTGCCCGCGACAGCCACCACGCTGCCGACGGCGTCGAAACTTCCGACGGGAGCCACCTCCGGCAACCCCGCACGCTCCCCACTCCAAAGTACTTCGCCGGAGCTGTTGACCCGAATATCGGACGGCTCCGGGTCTGCGATGGCGAAATCGACGACCCGCTTGAGCGTGGCTCCGAAGCCGTCGCAGAAGAGCAGCCAATCGTCGGCACCGTCGGTGACCAGAAATCGGTTGGGTCCGGCCGCCACCACCTCCGGCGGCTTTCGAAAGACCCCCCCAAACCCGACGAAGCCTCCCACCTGGTGGACTCGAATCATCTTGCCCGGCTGCGGCCGTCGGGCCCACCACGGGTCGGTCTTTACCTTATCCCATCGAGGCACCACCTTCTCGGTCAGGGTCTGTGGAAGTGTCTCAGCCAGACTCAGAGCCGACTCCTGAAAGTGGGCCATCCCGCTGACCCAGGAAAGAAGCTTGGCCAGGTCCAGCCACTGTCCAAACCCGCTGCAATCGGAAGCGCAGTCGGCCATCTGTCTCAACCAGAAAGACCAGTCCACTCCCGGCTCTTGCTGAAGATTGTGAGCTGCGTTGGTGAGGGCGGCCACCACGACCTCGGGGTTCTCAGCGACCAGGCCGGGAGCAGAAGGGAGCAGCTCTACCCACACGGCTCGGACCGCTTCGCTGCGAGCGAAAAGCTCTACCCCCGTAAGTTCCAAGGTCAGTCCGTACAACGCGGAGACAACCCGAGCACGATGCTCCGGAGCCACCTCCCTGACCATCGGTGCCGCAAAAGTAAGAAGGTCGTGCTTAAAACGCTCCTCTTCCAACCGCGGACGAGCACGCTTGGCCAGGGCGAAAAGCGTGTTGTAGCGCTCCCGCTCAGCTAAGAGCTCTCGCTCCAGTGCGTCTAGTGTGACTGCCACTTGAGCCAGCTCAGATAGTTGGTATACCGCTGATGGAGGTACTTCAAAAGTAAAATGTCGTCGTATAGATGACCATAAAGTTTCTTGCCTTTAGACATCTCGGCCAGCAACCGCTCGATCTTGACCAGACGCGTCTTGATCTCGGGCTGTTTCAGCCCTTCCAATCCTCCCTTGAACTCCTCGTCCAACTCGGCCACGGGATCGTTTCTGTCCAGGTCCAGGCGGTCGTACTCGGCGTTGGCCAGGTCGAAGAGGCGTCGAATCCAGCTGATTCGGTCGACTCTCAAGTTGGCGTGGCCGGGCGCCTCGAAAAAGTTGGCGTCGTGGTCCGGCTCCAGCTTGTCGTGGAGAACGAAGGGCAAGATCTGGCGCACGTCCTCCAGGCTCACCACCTGGTCTCCCCGAAAGTAAGCCATGCCTTTCACGAAGACCAGGATACTGAGGATGGCTCGAACGGAGAGACCGTTTTTCGTCTGAAAACCGAGGTCCTTCATCTGATCCTTACCGGACTGGTCGTCCAGCATATGAGCGCTCACACCAGAGATCTTGAGACAGTCCTTCGTCTTGTATTCCACCTGCTCTCCGCCCGGCTCGAAGAATTCGAACTGGCTGGAGAAGAACTCCAGACGCCTTCTCAGCTGACGAGGAAACTCGACCGCCATGATCTCGGAGTACATCCGGTCGCACTGCTCGGGGGTAAAAATGAGCTTGGGCGGGACCACCTCTTCGGGCCGAATGCCTTCTTCGATTCGAGTCAGCATCTCTCCGAAGAAGCGAGTATTGAAATGAAGCGCCCTCACCACCACGTCGATCCGATCACGAAGCGCCTCGATCACCTGATAGGTCCCCCCTCCCCCGTCGTCGTTGGCGGTCAGATACCAGGCCGCCGGCGGACACTCGTAGACGTGGTCGAGAACCTCGGCGTAGTTGTCGGCCAAGACCGTCAGTAGTGCCGATTGTGTGCGGGTCGGGATACGGTTGTACTCGTCGATGATCTTGACCCGCATCCCCAGCCAGGAGCGCCAGGAGATACGGATATCGTCCATGCTCTGAGCATTCACCAGGTCTGCCGGCAGTGGATTACCCAAAAGGTCCGAGATGCTCATCTGGGGTTGGCCGTGTTGAATACCCCGACGCACTTCCTTAAGCGAGTAGCCGGCCAGTATCCCCATCAAAATAGCGGTCGCCGTCTTTCCCCTTCCCGGACCTCCCACCAGCAGCAACCGTCGTCGCACCGCAAAGTTCAAAAGCGGCAACAACACGAAACTCGAGTAAGACTGAGCGCTGGGCAGGGTGACCCTGGTCTTGGAGTCGCCGAAAGTATAGACGGCCGGCGGCTCTTCATTGTACTCAATGTCGTAGTGGGGGCTGATAACAGCGTGGTTCACTATCCAGAAATAGGCCTGCCGAAGCTTCTCGTCCAGAGGCTCCTTTTCGGTCGTTTCTTGCTGAGGAAGCGGCGCCGGACCACGAAAAAGATCGGCCACGTCGAAAGTGACTCGAGCCTTGCGTTCGCCGGGCCGGGTGGGCGCCTCGGCCACGTGCTGGTATAGGTTGTAGCTCATTGATCGAGCTTCCCGATAGGAGCGAATCGGTCCTTGCATCAGGTCTGGTGACCCCTAAATGTAACAGTTCTGTTAAGTGCCCACGAGATCGAAAAAAGGGTTGATTTTTCCCTCCCCAGAGTGCATAGTGGGTGCTAATATGAACCTGACAGGTGTGCCGAAGGCATGCCCCGAGGCCGAGAGGCCAAGGAAAAATACCGAAGGAGGTGAGTCTCGTGAGTCAATCCAAAGAGATTGTCCAGGCGAAGAGAATGCTTCTCGCCCTGGTCGCGCAAAAAAAAGCCGCGGCTCTCGCGAATTCGAAATGAATAAAAACAGCGATAGTCACAGACTAAAGCCCTTCAGGTATCGGGGATCCTGAAGGGCTGATTTATTTCTGGGGCAGAGTGTTCGTCACTCCCCTACCGGAACGTCGACGTACGACCGTACTCGAGGGATATACTTCCCCCCACTCGGAAAACCCAGAGGCCGGTTGCTGTCGATGATGATCTCTTTCCAGTTTTCCGCGATGTAGTCCATCCCGGTATTGATTTGGCCGGCCGTGGTGGGAGCCCAGGTCAGAGCCCCGATCAAGGTAAGAGTCGTGCCCGCCGGGAGGCTGGGATGCTGGCTTCGACTGAACATCTTGGCAGCGCTGTCGTTGTGAGAGAGCGAAGTCAGGTAGGCGTAGATGAAATACTCGTTGTCGGGCGGTATGCTCGCCATATCGACACTCATTCCAGGGTCGTTGCTGCCGGCATCGACGCAGGCGATCAATCCCAGAGCGTCCGTGCTCGCATCGGGCTCGAAGCCCCGGGGGGTGTCACTCTTAAGCAACTCCCCCGTGATGGTCAGTCCACGAGCCGCCGCCACGGTCAGGTTTCCGTGATAAGTTCCTTCTATGCCCGGAACTTCGCCGTCCACATAGAAAACCAACCCGTGTTCTAGATCACAGCGGTACGTCTTGTCGATTCCGGGTGCGACGACTCTCATGGAGTCGGGCGTCTCCGGAGTGTCTGGGAACGCTCCCTTTTTGCTGTGAAGCACGACCAGGTCCGTTCCGTTCCCAAACTCGGTCCGACCCATTTGAGATCCGGCAGTGTAAGAGAACTTCACCGTTCGGTCGCCCTGGAGATAGAAGCCTCCTTCCAAAACCCCGTCGTTGTCGGGATCTCCCGCCGTGATGAGCCCGTTGGCCTGAGCCAGGGCCTGAGCAGGGTTGTCGACTCCGAAGGTGAGGCTCAGAAGTCTGTCGTTGACCTGGTCCTTGAGGAAAAGCTCTTCTTCGGCGATCTTAGTAGAATCGTAAGGTTGAATAGCATCAATGCCGTAGTCGTACATCGCAGCATACTGAGTTGGATTCGACGGTGTCACTCCCTCGTACAGTTCGCCCCTGGGCGCATCCCCACTCGGGTCCGTCTGGAAGATGAAGCCTTTGAACGGTCTGTCGGTATTGGGGGCATCCAGGTCCAGGCCGGTGTTGTCGCAATACCAGGTACCTTGAATATACACATCACCGGTTATCGGGACGCTTACCGGCCAAGCACCCTGGGAGTTGACGTTCTGGCCGGCGGTCGTGTCTTTGGCCGTTACACTGATAGCGAACTTTCCGCTGCCGTCGTCGACAACGGCCACGGCGCGACGCTTCACTCTGTTCCCTTGGAGACCCGAGGTCGTCACCCGATAGACGCCTTCCTCGATCTCTTCGATGTCCTCGATCTGATAGCTCCATCCACCGGAAAGTTCCGCCGGATCGGCCATAGCTATCTCCTGATAAGGCACATCGTGGTAGAGTTTGTCCAGAGCAACCTTCAAGGCCGCATCGGCCCCCAGCCCACCCTGCAGTATCTCACGATCCTCCTGGGCGTTTCTCATCTCCACGGGGATCAAGACCATGAATCCTCCCCCTAGAATCAACAGCAGAGTCAGAATAAAAAGTGTCAAAATCATGATCGAACCGCGACTGGTTCGTTTTTGCGTGGCCAATAATCTCACGGAGTGCTCCTTCTAGGGGGTGTTGACATTCAGCATTCCGAGCCAAACGCAGGACATTTTTCGTCTCCGGAAGTGGAATTTTCTGCGGAATAGTGGACCTATTTGAGGAAAATTCGACTTCCGGAGACGGAAAATGGACAAGATTGGCGACCGAATGCTGAATGTCAACATCCCCTAAATGCCGGCGTGGGGTAGATTGAAGGTCGACCGAAAGTCCTCGAGCACCACAATCGGTTGATTGGAATCGGAGCGGGTCGTCTTCTTCGTTTGAAACTCCAGAGTGAGAATCGACGCTCGCACTCGATTGAACCGGAAGTTGAGGATCTCCTCATCCGTTCTCGCACGGTACAAAACCATCTCCTCTGTCATCGGGTATGTTGAAGAGTCGCCGGCCACGAAAGTCGTTTCGTCGTAGGCGAGCCTCTCCAGAAGAACGTGTCCTGTTCCCCCGTCGGCCCTGCTATCGAGCCGTATACGGTAGAGAAACTTGAGACTTTCCAGGGCACCGTGCTCCATCACCTTTAAGGAACTCGTGGAAGGCGAGGGGTAGCCAGGAGCCAACCAATCTTCTGTAGTGAAAAAAACGACGGATTCGGAGGTGGCGAGCGGGTCGGGCGGCGGGGTGACAATCGGGTTTCCGATCGGGATGTCGCCGTCGAACATGGAACTCACGTAAGGAGTAATCCGCGCGATCGCGACTCGACCGGAACGCTGCATTTCGATATGCGTCTCACTGTGTCGATACAGGCTGTTGCCTCTAGTGAAGAGACTGGCAACCACGGCTCCCACAACCACCAGGACGCCGGCCACAACCAGAATTTCGGGGATCGTGAACCCCCTGCGGAATCGGCTTTTCATTTAGAAAGCCTCCCGGGCATAGGCCACTGTTTCAACAAATTTTTCCTGGCCCTTACTGCCTCGGTAGAAGACCCTCACCTGAATCCTGGCTAAGCGCTTCGGGACGAGGTGAGTGATCTGAATATTACGTTGGAATCTGTCGTCGTCGGGCAGATCGAAGAGTCCGGGATCGTCGAAAGGCGTCGAGTTGACGGCCGCTCTTTCGTCCGTCGTACCGTTGATAAGACCAGAGGCGGCCAGCGCCTCGAGGTCTCCAAGCGGATTCATATTGAATCTGTCGGCCCGGACGTATTCCACAATTTCCCGCCCGTACTGAGTGGCCTGAGAAAACTCGCCGGCGGTATCGGCGGCGACGGCCCCGTAGGTCAGGACGCTCAAAACTCCCAGCGAAGCAACTGCTAGGATCGGAACCGTAAGGAGAAGTTCGATGAGACTGTAGCCTCGATTTCGAGAGATTTTTTTGCGGTTCTTCTCTGGGAACCGGTGGATGGGTGCGTAGCTCACGTTTGAGTCCTTTCAATCCACTCCCACCGTGAGGTTAGCAACTCTCTCGACAACAAAAACGTGAGCTAGATCACAAATCTTTTCGAGCCGTCCGGAGCTTCCGGAACGTTGATATACCAGGGGATAGCGCCTTTCAGGCGGGATATGCATCGGGGCCTACGGGGCAGCGGCTTTTTCTCTAGAAAGGCCTGAAGCCCGCAGACCCCAGGGCAACCCTTGGGATAGTGGGATACATTTTCTAAAAAGGGCTGCTTCGTGCTGCCTTTTCGCGAAAGCTAGCAAATTTTACTCGGTGGCGTGGCCGGATTCTTCCTGGCCCGACCGTCGACTCGAGGCCCAGAACAGCAGCGCTCCAAACAGTAAAGCCAATAGACTGAGTTTCAGCCCCGCCCCTAGCGCCCTGGAGAGCGTTTCGCCGTCCACTCGGCTGTAACCGAGCGGTGCAATCTCGTTTCTACCCGCGAAGTAGTAGAAGCGTTCGATGGTCGACCCGTCGGTAATCTCGAGATAGATCTCTTCTTCTGCCTTGCTCTTACTGTGGTTGTCGATGTCCAGAGCTACGCTGGACGCACCGCTCAGTTCGTCGGCTACGGTCGTTATTTGGCCGGGTGAAATATAAAACGTAGCCCCCTCGGGGATCTGTCCGATCGGAGCAACGGCCGGTCGGTCCTCTAAAAAGTAGACAACTTTGAAACGAGGCAAGAGAGACTGGTCCGGACGTTTTGGCTTGGATGCTTCCAGGATCACGTCGGCGGCCCCACCCAGAAACAGTCCCAGAGCTAAAAGTCCGCCAATCAGAAGCGTTACTTTACTTGTGAGGCTCATCGTATCCCCACCATCTCGACATTGCGAGCCAGAGCCGCCTCTACATATTTCGAATAGCGGACGGGACGCAGTCGATGCTGTATCAAACGCTGCTGCAGCCAACGCGGAAGGTTTCGATTGAACTTGATCTCCAGCACAATCTGATCGGGAGACAAGAACGGGAGTCCGGCCCCTTGACCGGGGGAGAGATAGTCATCGGCCGGATGAGCCGTCAAAAAATGGTCGAACGTCACCCGCAAATCCTCATCCTCCACTCCGGTCCAGGCGTGACGAAGGTACGACACGATGAGAGCAGGCGAGAGTGGACTCAAGTGGTGAAAGCCGAGCACTCGCGCAGCCATCGGGCCGCTTAGATTCCCGAGTTCGTCGAGGTCCGACTCAAGCTTGAGCAGTCTAGCGCAGCTCTCGGGCGACAGGGAAGCCCTTTCTTTGCTGATGAGGTTGCCGTATCGATGCTTGATCTCAAAGAAAGAGACTTCGGGCTTTTCCTGAGGAAGACCGTAATAACGAAGACGAAACTTCTTACGCAGGAGCACGCCGTCAAGCTTTTCGTAGTAAGCCTGCCAGTCCATGGTGTCGTAGTAGAGACTGGAGACTCGATAGACTCCGTGATCGTCGCCGTGACGGTCGGGTCTGATACCATCGCGAATCAGAGATAGGAATCGGCTCTTCTCGGCGGCCGCCAGCAGAAACTTCAGCTCGTACCGCGGTCTGCCGGGGATCATACTCACAGAGGATCCGCGTGAGCCCCTATGTGGTACTTCACCTTCATATTTTCATTGGCAGCCGTAATCTTCTCCAGCACTTGTTTGCTCCTTACGCCCTTCTTGGCCCGGATCGAGTAGACCGCCTCGATAGCCAGGCCTTGCTGCACCGTCTCCACGGTCACCAGCGCATAAGACGAACAGATCTCCTGAAAGATCGACTCCAACTCGGTCTCGGGATCCGACTCCACCGGCATCCTCACTTTGAGAAGGCCCTCAGGTTCGGAAGACGGTCGACCGAAATCGAAGCGCTCCACCAAAATAATAATTCCGCAGATGAGAGCCGTCGTGACGAGGGCCAGGGAATAGAATCGAGTGCCCGCTCCCATACCCGCGGCGATACCGAAAAAGAGAAAACCCACGTCTCGAGTCTCTTTGACGGCGTTACGAAATCGAATGATGGACATCGCCCCTACCAGGGAGAAAGCTCGGGCGATGTTGGAGCCGATAATGACCATGATCACCGACGTGATCATGGAGATTAAGAGAAGAGTTTGGACGAAGGATTGGCTGTAACCTGGAGTTCGATGAGTTGTTCGATAGGTGTACCCGATCACGGCGCTACAGAGGAAAGACACAAGGACGGACAAGACGCCCTCCCAAAGCGAAACTGTGGTTCCGCGACCTCCCTCTAACTCCAGGAAACGTAAGAGCTCTTCCATATGCGCCGTCGTTTCGACGGAGTCGTTATCTATCCTGGAAAGGGGCTCACCCCGGCTGCCGCAAAACTCCCATGAAATGAAGGTTTGTCGCCACGGTGTTTTTCTGAAGCTGGGCCACGGTCGCACCCGACTGCTGTCCTGGAAACTGCTCCTTCCCTTCTTACTGGTGGTACTCGTGCTGGCCGGAAACTTTTTGCTTGCCGGTCTGAGTTCTCAATTCGAAATGAGGACCTACTTGAAGAACTGGAGCGACGTCCCGGCGGGACGAGAGGCGCTGCGAGAGTATTTCCAAACCGCGTTGCGGGCCGACTTTTGGAGAGTCTTGGACACTCCGCCGGCCCCTTCCGCCTCTACCCTGCCGGTGATAGAGCTGTTTATGACCGAAGAGGCCCTTACCGAAGCCATCCTTCATAAAGACTCCGAGTCCGTCCAACTTTCCGAACCCAGACACACAGCCTTCTATCGTCAGGGCAAGGGAGGCTTCATCGAATGTGAGTTCCGTTCTCGTGGAGCCAATGAGTGGCACAGGCAAAAAAGTAAGCCGAGTTTGCGCTTGAGGTTTTCCAAAAAGAGAGCCTCCCCTGGCTTTCGGTGGTTGGATCTGAGTCGACCGGAAAGCGCGCTGGCTATGGCCAACTGGCTACCCGAGCAGTTGGGACAAACTCTAGGGCTGGTCACTCCGCGATCGAGCCACGTGAGGCTCATGCTCAACCGCAGCAATAAAGGAGTCTACCTGCGGAGCCTTCGCCCGGGCGATCGTCTCGCGCTCGAGAACGGGCGACTTCCGGGGGTATTTTTTAAAGGCGACGCCCCTCACCTGGTGGACTCGACGCTCTGGGAGCAACCCGAGCTTTGGAACATCGACGGCGATCTCACCGAGCAACAGAGGGCCTGGTTTCTTGAGTTTCTCGGGCTGGTCAACGACTTCGAAAATCAGAGAGGTCAGCGTGCCTTGCTCTCTCGCTACGTGGACGAAGAAGCCCTGGCAAAGTTCGCCGCCCTGGGAGTCTTCACCGGCTCCGACCATACCGATGATCGACACAATCTCACCTTTTATTACTCCAGCTATCGCGGGCTACTGGAGCCGGCAGTCTGGGACTTCAACTCCTTCGGAATTCTGCAGAATCCGGATTCCAACCCTGACCGCTATCAAAATCGATTGCTGACCTTAGCCAGTCTCGATCCGCGATTTGTTCACGAGAGAAACCGTCATCTCCACGATCTCATTCAATCCGATGTCACCGAAAAGCTGGTGGAGCAAACTTGGGAGAAGCTCTACCCCGAACTCAGGGCCGACCAGAACCTCATTCAACTTTATACCGCGATCGAGTATTTTGAAGGAGTTCAGGAGCTCGATCCGGCCTACCAACGCCCGCTGGTAGCGAAAGACGTGCCCTCCCGAGACCTGCCCGAAGAGAAAAACCGTCTTTTGCAGTGGATCAAAGCCAGAAAGTCGTTTCTCACGGAGTATCTGGCCGACGCGCGAGTGGCCGCCCAAAACGCTCCGGCCGGCGGAGTCCAGGTCGCCTCCTTCGGCAACGTCGCGGTTCGCGCCACCAACCGAAACGATCGGACACTCTCTTTCTTGCTCTTTCCAGGTCGAAGCGACTACACGGTTAGAGAGGAGGGGTTCAGAGTGTCTCCCCCCGCTCCCATTTTCTACAGCCTCCCTGGTCGAACCGACGAATGGGAATTCGAAAACGCTCTCAGCGCCGAGCCACTGGAGACAGCGCCGGGCTTTCCCGCTTTCGACCAACGACTTCTCTCTATTCCTATTGCTCCAACACCCGTCGAGAAGAGCAGGTCCTCCGTTGAGCTGGGCCCGGGAATCGTCAAGGTCGTGAAGACTACGGAGTTTCCGTCGAACGTGGATGTGACCGTCCGACCCGGCACGGACTTGAAGCTCGGTCCGGGAGTGAGCCTTCTCTTCCGCGGAAAAGTGACGATGGTTGGGACTCGGGACAGACCGATCACGGTGTCCCCGCTGCAAGAATCATACGGGACTCTGGCCATCCTCGGCCCCGACAGTAGCGGAAGCAGCCTGGAATACGTGAAGGTTCGAGGCGGCTCCGCGGTCGAAGTCGGCGGTCTCCATCTCAAGGGCATGGCCAACATCTATGGCTGCCCCGACGTCACCTTGCGTCAGTGCACTTTCAGCAACAACGTCGCCGGCGACGACGCCTTGAATATGGCACTTTCCAAAGTGGAGGTCGAAGAGTGCCGCTTCCTGGACACACCGATGGACGCCCTGGACCTCGACGGCTGCGAAGGTCGCGTGGTCAACTGCCTGTTCCAAAACACCGGCAACGACGGTCTGGATATTATGGAGAGTGATCTGAAAGTGGAGAACTGCCGTATCGAGAACTGTGGAGACAAAGGTATCAGTATCGGCGAAGAATGCCGTACCGCGATCGAGGATTGTCAATTTTCCAGATGCGTGACCGGCGTGGAACTCAAGGATGCCTCTCGAACGCGGGTGACCGACTCCACCTTCGAACAATGCCAAATAGCGGTCAACGCCTATCGCAAGAAATGGCTCTTTCAGACCGGCGGCTACGGCGAGTTGGTCCGGGTCACGTTTCGAGAGTGCCCCAGCGAAGTTCAAATGGATCGATACAGTAAGATCTGGCTTCAAGAAACGTCCGCCGGCGAACCCGCTCGAGCGATTTTCCAGCAGGGGCATTTCGATTTGGGGGATGGCCCATCGGTAAGAATATCTGGAGAAAGACAAGGACTATGATTCCGAAAGACCTCTTTATTTTTCTGTCAGAACTCAAAGAGAACAACACCCGAGAGTGGTTTCAGGACAACAAAGAACGTTACGAGAGCGAAGTGAGGGGACCGTTGCTCCAGTTCGTTCGCGAGTTCGAGTCGTCTCTAGAGAGAATTAGTCCGTATTTCATGGCTGAGGCCAAGAAATCTGGGGGAGCTCTTTTCCGAATTCATCGAGACGTTCGTTTCTCCAAAGATAAGTCTCCCTACAAAACCAATGCAGGGCTCCACTTTCGGCATGAAAACGGGAAAGACGCCCACGCCCCGGGATTCTATCTTCACCTGGAGCCTGGACGCTGCTTCTGCGCGGCCGGTCTGTGGAAGCCCGACAACGAAAGCTTGCGGGCGATTCGCGACAAGATCGTGGACAGACCTCGAGAGTGGGAGACAGTCGTGACCCCGTTGAGAGACGAATTGGCCGGAGACAGCCTGAAAAAAGCCCCGAAAGGCTACGGCCCCGAGCACCCCCTTCTCGACGACCTGAGGCGCAAGGACCATGTCGTGATGAGAGACCTGGATGAGAAGACTATCCTCAAGCCGGACTACGTTAAAGAGTATGCCGGATACTGCGAACGGGTGAGCGACTATATGCGATTCCTTTGCGGCGCTCTGAATCAACCGTTTTGATTAGGACCCAAGAAGCCCATCCACCTCCGCTTCATCGATGGGACGGGAAATGGCGTAACCCTGCGCCAAATGAAATCCGGCTTTGGCCAGAGCCTTCTTATCGAACTTCTGGGCCACGCCCTTGGCGCAGTATTGCATATCCTTGCGCGCTTGATGGGACGGCGTAAAGAGAAGGGACCTCTCGTCCACCCAAAGCTTGGCCTGGCGAAAACCGTGAAAACCCAGGGTCCCGAACAGTGAGGCTTCGGAGCCGTAGTCATCCAGACAGAGACCGAAGCCGGCCTGGGAATAAGCCTGCAAGATCTCCCACCACTGGGGTGAGCGCCGAACCGCGCTTTGATCGCGAACTTCGAAGAAGACGGAGGACGGATGGACCCCCGCCTGGTTGACCATATTCACCGTCCTCTGCAACAAGCCCGGACTCAGGAGCTCTTTGTCGCAAAGGTTGATAGAGAGAGTGAGGCCTTTCCGCATCCTCTGCCATCGAGCCAGGAGAGCGAAGGCGCGTGGCCACAGGCGTTCGGTAATCTTCAGGATCAGCCCGGACTTGATAGCGGGCTCCAAGAACTCCGCGGGTCGCATCACGGTTTGGTCTCTCCGCTCCCACCGAGTGAGAAGCTCCAAACCCAGGATCTTTTTCTGGACCAGATCATAAACAGGCTGATAGGCCGCCTTGAACTCCGACTTTTCGATGGCGTGCGCCATCTGGCTCTTGTAGGTGTTCTCGGTCTTTAATGAATGAGCCATACGATCGTCAAACAAGCTGTAGCGGCCCGGACCGGAGCGTTTGGCCTCCTTTAAGGCCTGTTCGGCCTGGAGATAGAGCTGCTCGGGGTTGTCTCCCTGAACGGGGCCGATCCCGATACCCACCGAGCCGGTGACTTTGACCTGCTCCCCACGTACATCGAAAGGATACGCCAGCGCATCCAAGAGGCTGCGCGAAGCCTGATCCACGAAGGAGCTCAACTGGCCCCGTTCGAGGTCGGCCGCCAAAAGCATAAACCGATCCTGGCTATGCCGGGCCACCATGTGAGAGCCACCACGCATGCCGTTGAGGCGCTCCCCCACGGCCTTGAGCAAAGCGTCACCCCAATCTCTTCCGTAAGCCGCGTTGAGCATCCGAAAGTCATCGAGGTCGATGAGAAAAAGTCCGATCGCCCGTCCCGAGGTGGAGGCCTGTTGGCGAGCATAATCCAGATAGCGGCGGATCATATTCTGATTTGGTAGGCCGGTGAGGGAATCCTGAAAGGCCAGTCGTTCCGACTCTTTCGAGGATTGATTCTTGGATTGCTCGGCTTTGAGTTGAGCGACGGTCTGGTCTAGCTTTTTCTCGGTATCGGAAAGCCGTTTCGTCAGGAAGTCTATCTGACTCTTGACGGAGAGAGACAGCCCTTCGCCGGACGGCGCCCCGCCCGAATTGACAAGTTTCTCGCGGGCGGTCAGGAGCTCTTGCTTCAACTTCTGCTGAGCGCCCTCAAGCTCGGCGACCTGACGCTTCAAGGTACCGGCTTCCGTACGTGCCTTTTCGGCCTCATCCCGCACCTCGGAGTAGAGCTTGATGGTCTCACGAAGCTCTTTCTCTCGGTTCAAACTCTCCTTCAGGTCTTCTCGAATCGAAGCGAGAAGAGACTCCCGCTCCGACTTCAACTCCTCGAGCGCGTCGAGCCTGTCCTTTAGTCTTCTGAGTTCTTTCTCCGAGGATTTGCGAGTGGACTCGCTCTCCTCGAGTTGTCTGCGAAGCTCTTCCAGCTCGTCAGCGGGCACGCCCGCTTGTTCGCCGGACCTCGATTCAAAACCGACTTTAAGGCTCTCCAGCTCCGATTCCTGAGAAGTCAGACGCTCCTGCAACTCGGCTTTTTGACGCTCAAAGACCTTCTGTTCTTCTTCGAAGGTGTTTTCGAGCTGCTCAAACTCCGCGACTTTCGCCGCCAGCTGAGCAGCCAGTTCACGGTCGGCGTCGGCTTCCTCGGCCCGGCTCTTGTAAGCAGCGAACTCTTCCCTGACCGTCGCCAACTCTTTCTGAGTGTTCTGCAGTTGAAGGTCGATCTGGTCGCGATTCTGCTCCAGCTCTTCCAGCCAGGTCTCGGCGGCCTGCTTGTCCTCTTCGAGCCGGGCGAGACGAGTTTGCAACTCTTTGACCTCGTCGGGCTCCTCGTCATCCCGGTTTTGAGCCTCTGCTAAACTCTCTTCTAACTCGGAAATCCGGGCCCGCGCCGATTCCAACTCGTCGAGTTCTGATACCCGCGCGCGCAGTTCGTCGAGCTCGGCAAGCTCGGGAGCACGAGCTCTCAGGGTCTCCAGCTCTTGAAGCAACTCTGGAGGCGGCTGCTTCGCAGACTTTGCCTCACCACCGGAACCCTCTTCTCTCAGGAGCGCATTCTCTTCCTTGAGGGACTGAACTTCCGATTCAAGGGCGTTCAGTTTTTCTTCCAGTCGGGCAACGTTCTTGAGAGCCGATTCGAGTTCTTTCTCACCCGTCTTCAGCCGGCTCTCCGCCTGACGCTTTTTGCGCGCCGTGTCTTTTTGGTGGCGCTTCAGCCGATCGACGGCTTCTTCAAACTCTTCAACCCGCTTGGCCGTCTCACTGTCCACCGCTTGGACCGGTAGCTCAAGGAAGGCCTTCTTGTTTTGCCAGGTTGTGGGCGTTTGAGACCATTCGGTCTCTGAATCCGTCTCTTCGGCGGCCTGATTTTGCCACAGGACCTTGCCCTTGGGGTTGGTGATCCGAATCGGGTAAGGGAGACTCCATGCCAACTCGTGCAGCTCTTTGTTTCGGGGCTTCCGGTACTCTTGCTGACGCGACATTGTCGGTCTGTTCGAGCATTCGACCCTAGGGCCCCTGCTAGATTCACTAAACGCTCATTTTGGAGGCTGCATCACCCGTTTGTCCCCGAGACGAAGGGTCCAACCCCTCTGATCCATCCATTCCAGGATAGGAATGATAAATTTGCGGGAAGTGTCCAGACACTGACGGGCTTCGGAAGCACTGAAGCCGTCCTTAGAGAAAGAGGCCAGCTGTTCTCTCGCCCTGGTCAGAACCTCCGGAGTCGTCAAAAGCTTCTCATTGAGCTTCACCAACCGCTCCGTGCCGAGAAGAAACTCTTCAAGTTTCTCCCCCAACTTTCTATCCTGTCCCGCGACTTCGGCGACAGCCGCATCCCAATCCCTCGGAGAGAAACCGTCGCCATTCAAAATTTCGGTCAATCGGCGGGCCTTCTTCTCCGTCTCCGCGCCCAGTTCTGGGTTGTGTCCGGCGAGTGCATAGAGCGGGCCGGTCTGCTGCAGTTCCCCCTTCTCCACCAGGGCGTCGAGGACTTCGTTCACCGTCTGCCCGGTCTGAGCTCGCAGCAACCCGGTCAGTTCGGGGGCGGTCCAGCCGACCTTCCACTTCGCCTGCTCCAGGAGCCTGGACAGAATATCGAGTACGGCTTCGCGGACCGAGTTGAAGCTGTCGGACTCCCAGAGCCGGTCCTTTCCTAGCAACATCACGCGCCCCGACTCGAGCAAAAGTGTTAATTGCTCATCCCACTCCTCTTGAGAAAGACCGAGTTGCTTCTTGACCACCCCCGTCTTCGTGCCGCCTCCCTTTTCCTTAAGAAACTGCAACACCCGACCCACTTCGCCGCCACCGCTGAGAGCCTTATATCGCTCCAGCAGCTTCTTGGCCCGACTCCGCTTGAACGGCTGCTCCTCCAGAGCCAACACGGTCCCCCCGCCAAGCAGTCGCTGGTCGGTCTCGTCCCGCAGCAAAAAACGGTCTCCGCGACACAGCAAAACCGGCTCCGGAAACCAGAGTTGGCCGAACACCTCCCGAGCGCTGTCGCTGTCAGCTACCAGGTTGACGGCGATCTGCCCGTTGAAAGTGGCTTGGAAGAAAGTGCCTTTAAACTTTTTCTTCAGAAGCTTCGGCTCGGGCTGTAGCAACGTCATAGACACGGCAAACCGATCACCCAACGGAAAAGAGCCGGGAGGAGAAACGAGAGTTTGCCCGCGTCCGAGTTCGGTCTTGTCCATCCCCGAGATATTGACGGCCACCCTCTGACCGGGTTGGACACTCTGAGCCGCCTCTCCGTGAACCTGCAGTCCGCGAATCTTTCCCCTCGCGCCGGTCGGCAAGATCTCGACTTCATCACCGACCCGCAGTGTGCCGGACCAGAGACTTCCCGTGGTGACGTCGCCGAAACCCACTTTACTAAAAGAGCGGTCGATGGGAAGGCGAGCTACTCCCTGAGCGTTTCGCTCAGCCTGACTCTGCAGGATCTGATAGAGAGCGGCCTTGAGGTCTTCGAGCCCAGCCCCGGTCTGCGCCGAGGTCGGCACGATGGGCGCCCCCTCAAGGAAGCTGCCGACCAGGAGTTCTTCCATCTCCCAGCGGGCTATCTCCAGACTGTCCTCATCGACCTTGTCCGCCTTGCTGAGCGCCACCACACCTCGGGGAATCTGCAACATTTCCAAAATTTGCAGGTGCTCGGTTGTTTGGGGCTTCACCCCCTCGCAGCAGTCGACCACCAATAAGGCCGCGTCAAACCCACCTACTCCCGCGATCATATTGCGCAGGAATTTATGGTGCCCGGGGACATCGACCACGCCGAGGTGAAGAGGCTCTCCCTCCCCCTCCAGAGTGAGAGGGGCAAACCCCAAATCAATGGAGAGACCGCGTTCTTTCTCTTCCGGAAGCCGATCCGTGTCCACGTCGGTGAGAGCCTTGATTAAGCTGCTTTTCCCGTGGTCCACGTGACCTGCCGTACCTAAAATAAAATGTTTCACGTGAAAACTCGGCGGAACCCTTCGCTCAATTCCTGGTCGTCGGACGCCGGAAGCGAGCGGAAGTCGAGATAAGCGCTGCCCTTCTCCAATCGGACGATAATCGGTGTGGCTGCTCCGCGAAGAGCTGCCTGCAGCCTCTGCAGTTCGGAGGGATCGTCTGGCGAAAGTTTCACGGCAAACGAGGGCACGTCTCCGCCGGGCAGAGAGCCACCGCCCACCTGGGCCACCGCTTCCACCACCTCGCCCTTAATCGTCGAGGGCAACACCTCTCGAACCGATTCCAGAAACCGAGTAGCCCGCTCTCGAAGCGACTCGATGTCGCCGCTCAGGAGTTCGATAGTCGGGACCGTCTCAGGTGCGTTGGCGTGGCGGCGAAGCACCTCTTCCATCAGGGCCAGTGTCAACTTGTCGCAGCGAAAGGCACGATAATAAGGATGCTTCCGACACCGCTCCACCAGTTCTTTCGCCCCCATAATCACGCCGCACTGCGGCCCCCCGAGAAGCTTGTCGCCGGAGAAGGCCGTGAGGCTGAAGCGAGAAGCCTCCTTCACCGACGGCTCGCCCTCCACCACCGGGGTCAGCATGCCCGACCCCAGGTCGTAAACAACCGGGAGGTTGTTCTTCCGGCCCAGGGCCAGCAGCTCCTCGACCGTCGGCGACTGGGTAAAACCGACGATCTCGAAGTTCGAGCGATGAGTGGTGAGAAGAATCCCGGTTTCCTCGGTGATGGCTTTTTCATAGTCGGATATACGAGTGCGATTGGTGGTCCCTACTTCCACCAAACGAGCACCCGAAAGGGCCAGAATATCGGGGATTCGAAAGCCGCCGCCGATCTCCACCAGCTCGCCCCGGCTCACGATCACTTCCCGATCTTTCGCCAGCACCGTAAGGAGCAAAATCATGGCGGCCGAACAGTTGTTGACCATCAACGCCGCCTCGGCACCTGTCGTCCAGCGCAGCAACCGCTCGACGGCCTCGCCTCGCTTGCCTCGCTTTCCCGTCTCCAGGTCGAACTCCAGTACGGAGTACCCTCGCAGACGCTCGGCCACGGCGTCCAGGAGACTGCCCAGCGGCGCTCGGCCGAGATTGGTGTGGAGGATCGTTCCGGTGAGATTCAAGACTCGTTTCTGGGTCGGCTCCAGGAGAGTCTCGACCATCTCCGGGAGCCGCTCTAGCGTCACTTTCTCGCCTTCAAGGATTCGGCAGCGAAGGGAGTCTATCGCCTCTCGCACCGCGAATTTGGTGAGTTCTTCGCCATGAGACGCTTTCAGCTCCCGAATCAACGGATGCTCGAGTAGCTCTCCGACAGAAGGCAGTTCTCGCGGGGTCACAGTCCTCATGCCCGCTTTTTCCAGCTTGCAGCGAATATCGCCTCTAGAATCTAGGGACCAACAGTTATCCGAGGGCCGCTCTCCGGGTCGGCCTCCACCACGCACCCGACCACGCTCAATTGATCCGGCACCTCTCTGTCAGAAGGCCAGCACATAAGGAGACCGCCCGAGGTCTGGGCGTCAGTGAGCAATCCGCGATGCTCTTCGCGCACTTCATCCAACCAATTCACCGCACCAAGGCCCTCCAGCCAGGCTCGATTGGCCCGAGAGCCACCCGGGAAGACATCTTGAAGGGCATACTCCATCGCAGCCTCATATAGGGGAATCTTGGAAGCCTCTATTTCAAAGCCCACAGAAGTGCCTCGAATCATCTCCCAGGCGTGACCCAGGAATCCGTACCCTGTGATATCGGTGGCCGCTCTCACTCCGGCCTTGCGCATCGCTTCGGCTGCCGCTGCGTTCAGCGTTTTCATCCCGTCGAAGGCGTGGCTGATCTCACCCTCCGTCAGCAGCCCTCGTTTCACGGCCGTAGTCAAGACGCCCGTCCCGATAGGCTTGCTCAAGACCAGAAGTTGGCCGGGCTTCGCTCCGTCTTTGGTGGTGAGGTGCTCGGGCTCGACGAAGCCGGTGACCGCCAGACCAAATTTCGGCTCGGCATCTTCCACCGTATGTCCACCGCAGGCCATGGCACCGGAGGCCCTCACTCGCTCCGCCCCACCGGCCAATATCTGCGAAAGTATCTCAAGACCCGCCGTCATGGGGAAGCAGCAGATATTCATGGCCGTATAAGGCGTCCCGCCCATGGCATAGACATCGGACAGCGAATTGGCTGCCGCGATCTGACCGAAGAGGTACGGGTCGTCACACAGCGGAGTGAAAAAATCCAGAGTCTGGATCATATATTCACCGCTAGGCGACCGTACCACCACGGCATCATCGGGCACCGCATCGCCGGCCACCATGCGGGGGTCCACCGGACCGGCGTCTTTCTTGAGTGGTAGCAGAACCTGCTCCAAGTCCGCGGGGCGGATCTTAGCGGCTCAACCGGCGCACTTTACCATTTTGGTCAAACTGGTCATGGGAGCCGGTTCGAAGAGCCGAGGCTAGTTCCCTAGAATCCCTAACGCCCAATCGAGAGCTTTCCGAATCTCTTCAGGCGGTGGAGAGTGTCCGCCGTCATAGGCTCGAAACTCCACATCGCTCTTACCGGCGAAAGCCAGCTCCTCCATCAATATCTGGGCGCTTCGAAAGGGGGTCCCCGAGTCGGAGACTCCGTGCAGTATGAGGATCGGAGCCCGGACCCGCTGCAAAGAATTAGACAGCCTCAGCTTCACGGCGTGAGCCCACCAGAGATAGGTGTTTCGAGCCAGCTTCCCGTCTGAGCCCCACTCTTCGTAGGGCGTCGGATTTTCGGCAAGTCCGGCGAGAAAGCGACGCATAGCAGCCTTTTCCTGCTCCACCAGGTCTTGCTCCATTCCTGAATCCGACATCTGTTGTCCGGCACTCTCGACCACCTCCTCTCCGAAGGTCAGCCCTCCCCCACCCGACATCAAAACGACACCCCGGGTTTCCGGAAGAAGCGGCGCCGTCATAGCCGCGATCATAGCTCCTTCCGAGCCTCCGACAAGCACCAGACGACCGTCCCAGGATTCCTTCCGGCGTAGGTCGCTCACCACCATCACCAGGTCCAGGACTCGACGCTGAGGAGTGTTCAGACGCAGGTATTCATCAGGGCAATCGCCCGGCGCGACCCCGGAATGGAGGCCGGGCTTTTCCACCCGTAAAGTAGCGGCGCCGCCTGCCAGGATACGTTGAACATAATCGGGGTACTTGTCGGAAACCCGAAGGCACTCGCTGCCTTGGAGGATGACGACTAGGGGATACTTCTCGGCTTCCGGTTCATCGAGATAGTAGTGGATGGCGCTGCTGTCCGGTCGGAGTAGAGTGTCGGCAGACAGCAAGCCAGTGAGTAGGACGAGAATCCAACAGGTTGTGCAAAGGCGTAGCTTCATTTCCGACCCTATTCATTGCCCGCTACTCATTTTACTCCGCCGGTGCTATCTGTCTCACAGGGCCTCGAAACTCGCACCTAGAAAGACCGGGGCCATGAACAACTTCTCCGAAAAAGTCAGCTTTATCTGGAACGTCGCGGACCTGCTCCGTGGAGATTACAAGCAATCGGAATACGGTCGGGTGATTTTGCCTTTTCTGGTGCTTCGGCGACTGGATCAGGTGTTGGAGCCGACTCGCGAAGCGGTGCGCCAGACCGACAAAGAGCATCCTTTGGATAAAACTCCGGAAAAGTTGCGAGAGAAGTTTTTGGTGCGGGCCTCAGGACAGTCCTTTTACAACACGAGTAGGCTGGACTTTCAAAAGCTCTTAGACGATCCGAACAGTATCGCTCAAAACCTTCTCGGCTATACTCACTCCTTTTCCCAAAACGTACGAGATATTATGGAGAAGTTTCGTTTCGAGACTCAGGTGAAGCGGCTAGAGAAGAACGATCTCCTGTATCTGGTGGCCCAGAAGTTCATTCAGATCGACCTCCGCCCGCAAGTCGTGAGCAACCACGAAATGGGCTATATCTTCGAGGAGCTGATCCGAAAATTCTCCGAGCAATCCAACGAAACGGCCGGGGAGCACTTCACTCCACGCGAGGTGATCAAGTTCATGGTGAATCTGCTCTTTGCCGAAGACGACAAGTCTTTGACCGCTCCGGGAGTAGTGAAGACGATCTACGACCCTGCCTGCGGAACGGGCGGTATGCTGTCTGTAGCGGAAGAGCATCTTCTTGATATGAACCCCCAGGCCAAGCTGGCGGTCTACGGTCAAGAACTGAACGACGAGTCCTACGCTATTTGTAAGGCGGATATGCTGATCAAGGGCGAGGACGCCAACAACATCAAATCGGGGAACTCCTTTTCCGTCGACGGACATCCGACACTGAAGGTGGACTACCTTATCAGTAATCCGCCCTTCGGTGTGGACTGGTCGAAGGCTCAGAAAGAAGTGAACGAAGAGCACGAGAAACTGGGCTTCGCCGGGCGGTTTGGTCCGGGAACGCCGCGCAAGAATGACGGCTCTTTGCTTTTCTTGCTTCATATGCTGAGCAAGATGAAGCCCGCGGACCAGGGCGGAAGCCGTCTGGCTATCGTTTTCAACGGCTCGCCTCTGTTCACTGGAGCGGCCGGCTCCGGAGAGAGTGAGATTCGGAAGTGGGTCATCGAGAACGATTGGCTGGAGGCCATCGTGGCTCTACCCGACCAGATGTTCTACAACACCGGCATCTCCACGTACATCTGGATTCTGACCAATCGCAAGGCACCCGAGCGCAAGGGCAAAGTCCAGCTCATCAACGGAGTGGACCGCTATCAGAAGATGAGAAAGTCGCTGGGAGACAAGCGCAAGGAACTGGGAGAGGACGACATTAAAGTGCTGACCCGTCTCTACGCGGACTTCACCCCTGGCGATCAGGTGAAGATTTTCGACAACGACGACTTTGGCTTTCGGCGCATCACCGTGGAGAGACCGCTACGGCTGAACTTTCAGGTCAATCCCGAGCGGATCGAGCGTCTTCAGAACGAAACAGCCTGGAACAATCTGCCGACGTCCAAGAAGAAGGGTGAAAAAGGTCAGCAAGAGATCGCCGAGGGCAAGGTCTTGCAGACGGCTATTCTCGAGATCTTGGAGACTTTTGACGAAAACGTGCTTTATCAGTCGCGGGACGAGTTTGAAAGTGTGCTGAAAAAGAAGGTGAAAGCCGGGGGAATCAAGCTGGGCGCTTCGGTGAGGAAGGCTCTTCTGAGTGCCCTTTCAGAGCGGGACGAAACGGCCGAGCTATGCACCAACGCCAAGGGAGAGATTGAGCCGGATTCCGACCTGCGCGACTATGAGAACGTGCCGTTGAAGGAAGATGTGGACGAGTATATGGCGCGGGAGGTGCTGCCGCACGTACCGGATGCGTGGGTAGACCACGATAAGACCAAGGAAGGTTATGAGATTCCGTTCACTCGGCATTTTTATGTCTATGAGCCGCCCAGGCCGCTGGAGGTGATTGAGGCGGAGATTCGGGAGCTTGAGGGTGAGATTCAGGGGATGTTGGCGGGGGTGTTGGCGTAAGCGATGTCATTGTCTATACCCATTAAACGAAAGCTAGCACAAGGGTGGCCTTCTATATCACTTCGGCACGCTGCAGAAATCAGCAACTCCACTGTCGACAAGAAGAGCTACGAGGATGAATTACCGGTGCTACTCTGTAACTACACCGACGTCTACTACAACGAGAAAATCACTTCCAGGCTGTCATTTATGCCTGCAACTGCCACGAGAATCGAGTTCGAGCGCTTTCTGCTGTTGGAAGGGGATGTCATTATTACAAAGGACTCCGAGTCCTGGAATGATATTGGTGTGCCAGCGTGCGTTGACGAATCTCTATCAGATGTTGTCTGCGGATATCATCTTTGTCTGCTGCGTCCAAAGAAAGATATCCTGAATGGTCTTTATCTTTTACGGGCACTTCAGTCCGTCGGGGTCCGCGAGCAGCTGTGGATGGCTGCGCGAGGTGTGACGAGATTTGGTCTGGGACTGGACGGGATTAAGAGCCTTGAATTTCCGCTACCTCCCCTCCCTGCCCAAAAAGCCATCGCCAACTTCCTCGACCGCAAGACCGCCGCCATCGACGCTCTGATCGAGAAGAAAGAGAAGTTGCTGGAGTTGCTGGCCGAAAAGCGGTCGGCTCTTATCAATCAGGCCGTGACCAAAGGCCTCGACCCCAACGTGCCGATGAAGGATTCGGGCATTCCCTGGCTTGGGGAGATTCCGGAACATTGGGAGAGCAAACCCTCAAAGTACGTGTTGGACTTCGTTACGTCTGGCTCGCGAGGCTGGTCGGAGTACTTTTCTGATTTTGGCTCAATATTTCTTCAAAGTGGGAACCTTGTTGGGAATCTGAAGGTGGATTTTGATAACGTCCAGCGAGTTGAGCCGCCCCAAAATGCCGAGGGTGCGCGAACAAGGGTCCGGGTCGGGGATGTGCTCGTTTGTATTACCGGAGGCCTCACTGGCAATGTCGGTATCGTTGAAGGCGTACCAGAGGTAACATTTGTCAATCAGCATCTCGGTCTACTCCGCCCCGTAAAAAATGAGATCGATTCCAAGTTCTTGGCCCTTCAGCTTGCATCTTTAGTTGGCCAGCTCCACTTCCAAATGGTTCAATACGGCGGAACCAAGAAAGGGCTCAGCCTTACAGATTTAAAGAATGTAGGGTTGGCTGTGCCACCAATAACCGAGCAGTTTAGCATCGTGGAGGCGGTTGAGAATCAATTGGCAAGAATCTCGATGGCGCGCGACAAGTCGGAGAGCCAAATCAGCCTCCTTCGAGAATACCGCCAATCTCTCATCACCGCCGCCGTGACCGGCCAGCTCGAAATCCCCACCGAGGAATACGAGTGAGCAATCTCGTTCTCTACACCAGCGACGACGGCGAGACCCGTTTCCAACTTCGTCTGGAAGGCGACACCGTTTGGCTGACCCAGCTTGAGATCGCGGAAGAACTCAGCGAGAATTCAACTGTCAAGGATTCCTTAACACTTCGATTCGGAGCCACCGAGTGAGCAATTCCCTCACATTCCCTCGCTTGGTGGAATCGATCGGTGAGGTCCATCGGGAGTTGGCTCGCCAGGCCAAGCAGGCTGTGAACGTCTGCCTCACTGTACGCAATTGGCTGATCGGGGCCTACATTCACGAGTATGAACTCAAAGGGGCGGATCGGAGTGACTATTATGGAGAAGGCTTGCTACCGGCTCTGGCCGATCACCTGAAACAGGTGGGTGTTCGAGGGACCGGCCAGCGTCAGCTCTACAGATATCTGTCTTTCTATCGAGCCTATCCGGAGATTTTGCCAACACTGTCCGCACAATCTTTGTTGACGAACTCAGGCTCCACTCCTAGCGACATTTTGCCAACACTGTCGGCACAATCCGCCGAGTTAAACGCGACGTTGGTTCAGAGCCTGTCTTTCTCCCATTTCAACGAACTTTCCGGTCTGGACTCCGAGGCAAAAAGACGCTTCTACGAAGAACACTGCCTGAAAGCTCGCTGGTCTGTCCGGGAGCTAAAACGCCAGATTGCAAGTCTCTACTTCGAACGCACAGCTCTCTCCACGGACAAAAGCAAGCTCGTCAAACTCACCGAGAGCGCAACCGAAACCGAACCCCCGTCTTTCCCCATCCGCGACCCCTACGTCTTTGAATTTCTTGGGCTCAAGCCTGAAGAGGTCATGGAAGAATCCAACTTGGAAAGTGCCCTCCTCGACAAACTTCAAAACTTCCTCTTGGAGTTGGGACACGGATTCTGCTTCGAGGCCCGCCAGAAAAGGATTCTTCTCGGCGAGACCTACCACTTCGTCGATCTCGTCTTTTACCACCGGGTTCTGAAATGCCACGTTCTGATCGAACTCAAGGTCGGCTCCTTCACCCACGAGCATATCGGCCAACTCAACACCTACGTCAGTTGGTACGCCGACCAGGAGACGACCGACGGAGACAATCCGCCGGTGGGTCTTCTACTTTGCACTGAGAAAGACAACACGGTCGTGAAATACGCCTTGGCCGGAATGAGCAACCAGCTCTTTGTCTCCAAGTACCAAGTCGCTCTGCCCACACCCGAGCAGTTGGCGGCAATCCTGCCTCGCTCAGACCAACACCATTTCGAGGAAAACAACTGATGGCCAAAGGTATCCACACCGAAGAAACCCTGGAAGCACTCATTGAAAAGCATCTCCTCGAGAACGGCTACACCTCCGCCTCGCCGAAAGACTACGACCGAGAGAAAGCGCTGCTCCCCATTGCTCTGGTTGCCTTCATCCAAGAAACGCAGCCGAAAAAGTGGGAGCAACTGAAAGCCTTCCACGGCGACAAGCTGGAGTCGCTCTTTACCAGCCAGCTCGCCAAAACGATGAGCGAACGCGGCTCCCTCGAACTTCTCCGCAAAGGCTTCGAATTCTGGGGCCAACACCTCGACCTCGCCTATTTTCGGCCGGGCAACCGTCTGAACCCCGACCTCTGGAACCTCTACGAGAAAAACAAGCTCACCGTCGTCCGGCAGCTCAGATACGACCCCAACAACGAAAACGAGCTAGACCTGGTCCTCTTCCTGAACGGCGTCCCCGTGGTCACCACCGAACTGAAGAACGCCCTCACCAGCCAGACCGCTGCCAACGCTCAAAAGCAGTACAAGGAAGACCGGGACCCCAAAGCCCCAATCTTCCGTTGGAAAGAGAGAGCGCTGGTCCACTTCGCCGTGGATACCGACACCGCGTGGTTCACCACCCAGCTCTCCAAAGGCTCCACTCACTTCTTCCCTTTCAACCGAGGCAACGGCTTCGGCGCAGGCAACCCCGCCGTCATCGGGAAACATCGGACTCACTATCTCTGGGAGCAGGTGTGGGAGCGACACAGCCTTCTGGATCTGCTGGCTCGCTTCATTCATCTCCAAGAGGAGACGGAAGTCGACCCCAACACCGGCAAGAAGACCAAGAAAGCGAAACTGATTTTTCCCCGCTACCACCAGTGGCACTGCGTTCACAAGCTGATCGATTCAGCTCGGACCGGCGCGAAACTCCAAAACTATCTCATCCAGCATTCCGCCGGCTCCGGAAAGTCTAACTCCATAGCCTGGTTGGCTCACCGACTCTCCAATCTCCACGACGAAAACGACGTGAAAGTGTACAACACTGTCGTCGTGCTCACCGATCGGGTCGTCCTCGATCGCCAACTCCAGGAGACGATCTATCAGTTTGACCACAAAGACGGAGTCGTTCAAAAAATCGATGAAAATTCGACCCAGCTAGCTCAGGCTCTGGCCACCGGCGTTCCCATAATCATCTCCACCATTCACAAGTTCGGCTTCATACAGGACAAAATCGACACGATTCCGGACCGGCGCTACGCCGTCATTGTGGACGAGGCCCACAGCTCTCAGAGCGGCGAGATGGCTACCGCCGTCAAGGAAGCTCTCGCAAGCTCCGAGGTCGCCAAGCAGCTGGCCGAAGAGGGGGAAGGTCTCAGTGTGACAGACCAGATGGCGCTTCGCTCGGCACTTTTTCGCAAACGCCAGCCGAATATGAGCTTCTTCGCCTTCACCGCGACTCCTAAATTCAAGACCTTAGAAATGTTTGGTCACAGAGACGAGGAGGGCAAACCCCGTCCCTTTCATCTCTATTCCATGCGCCAGGCCATCGAAGAAGGCTTTATTCTCGACGTTCTCAAGGGTTACATCACCTTCAAGCGCTTTTTCAAGCTGGCCAAACAGATCGCCGACGACCCCGAGCTAGACAAGAGGAAAGCCTCGTCCAAGCTCACCCGCTTCGTCAATCTCCACCCCACCAACATCGCTCAGAAGACGGAAATCGTCATCGAGCACTTTCGAGAGTGCGTGAGCCATCAGCTGGACGGGCGGGCCAAGGCTATGTTGGTCACCGGCTCTCGGCTGCAGGCCGTGAAGTACAAGCTGGCCTTCGAGCGCTACCTCAAGGAGAAAGGGTACGGCGATATCCGCTGTCTCGTCGCCTTCTCGCAGGAGGTGAAAGACGACGAACTCCCCGGTGTCAGCTACACCGAGGTCAAGATGAACTCTGGAATCAAAGAGAGCGAGCTACCGACGCGTTTTGCCTCGGACCAGTACCAACTCCTCATCGTGGCCGACAAATATCAAACCGGCTTCGACCAACCTCTTCTGGTTGCGATGTATGTGGATAAGAGACTGTCCGGCATCCAAGCCGTGCAGACTCTCTCGCGGCTGAACCGATGCCACAAAGGCAAAGAGACGACTCTCGTTCTCGACTTCGTGAATGACAGGGAAGACATACTCCGGAGCTTTCAAGATTTTTATGAGGACACCACTACGGAAGAAGACCTCAATCCCCAGCGCCTTTACGATATGAAGTATGAACTGACGGAGTATCAGATCTGGACCCCTTCCGAGGTAGACGGCCTGGCCTCGGTCTTCTTCAAGCTCCCTAGAGACAAAGAGCTGTCCGACCACAAAAAACTCAACGCCTGGCTTGATCCGGCGGTCGACCGGTTCAAAGCGCTCGGTGAGGATGATAAAGAGAAGCTGGAGCTTCAAGAGCAGGTTCGGGGAAAGCTCGCGGCCTTTAAGAATCTCTACAGCTTTCTCAGCCAGATTGTTCCGTTTCACGATCTCGAGTTGGAAAAGCTCTACACCTTCGGGCGGCTGCTGTTGCTGAAGCTTCCTAAGAAAGAGGGAGGCGACCAGTGGGACCCCGGGGAGGACGTGATTCTCGCTTCTCTGAGGCTCAAGAAAGAGATGGAAGGAAACCTGGGGCTTCGTCAGGGTGAGGCGGGGAAATTGACTGGTCCTTCGGAGACCGGCACAGGGCAGGGTAAATCTCCCAAGGAGAAGTTGTCGACGATTATCGATATCCTGAATGAGCGTTTTGGGATGGACTTGCCCGCTCATATCAATAGCACGCTTGAAGGGGCGGAGAATAGCCTGCTTGAGAGCCCTGACGTTCAGGAAGCGGCCAAGCATAACGACAAGACGAACTTCGGAATCTTTTTCGGCCCGAAGCTTGAGGGGACTCTGATAGACCACCATGCCGAGCTTGGGGATTTCCTGAAAGCCATCTTTGACGACGACGAGAAGTTCCGAGTCCTGCGCGAGCTCATGCAAAATCGCATTTACGGCAAGCTGAGAGAAGAGTCTGAAACCGATCCGCCGCCGGGCAACGTCCTACCGTTCAAGCGAGTCCCGCTCAAAGACGTCAAACCCTTCGAAAACTGCATCCCGGCCCTCGATCTTAAAGTGGCCGCCGGTCACTTCACTTCTGGAGAAGTCGAGCCGCACCACCTGGCCAAGACCGATCCCGGTAGATTCGACTGGGTCTCTATTCCCGGTCGGGAGCCCCGAGCAGACCTTTTCGTGGCCCAAGTCGTGGGTGAGTCCATGAACCGTCGCATACCCAATGGAGCCTGGTGTCTCTGGAAACTCAATCCCTCGGGATCGCGCGAAAGAAAGATTGTGCTGGCCCAGCATCGCGACATCTCCGACCCGGAGCACGGGGGGCACTACACGGTGAAGGTTTACTCGAGTGAGAAGGTGCGCGACGAGGATGGGAGTTGGAGACACCTTTCGGTCAAGTTGTCACCGGATTCCAACGATGAATCCTTTAAGCCGATCGTTTTGTCAGCTCTGAGCGATAGCTCACTAGCGATAATTGCCGAGCTTCAAGAGGTTCTGAGCTGAAAGTATGGTGTTCGCGAAGGCTCCCTGGGGAGAGATTTATTTGGAGAGTGACGGCGGACTGAAGGGGTTTTCCCACCAGGACAGACTTTTCAAAATTCAATACAGTAGGCAAACAAAGTCGATCGGGAGCAATGGAGACAGACGCTCAGAATCCTCTAGCGGTTGGGCAAAGTACTTGGCTCTCGGCATCAACAGGGACCAACTTCCGTACCTGCTGGGATACGACGGCATCTGTACTTTCACCCATCTCCACGACAGTGCTCACGGCTCCGTGGAATACAAGGTGAGACTTCAGTTTTTTCCGCCGAAGAGACGGCTTTTCTGGTGGTCACTCCGTGTCAACTGCGAGCTGAGCGTCTTTGTCGACATCAGTCGCTAGATAGCTATTTGTCGAGCACCCTCAAGACATCCCCCAACAAAGCATTAGGAATCGGAATCGTCAAATGATACTGGCTCACTCGCCACCGCCCATCCAGCTTCACCAGCACCCCAGTCCCCCGCAAATCGCCCATGTTCTCACTGCTCAGAGATTCATCAAACCAGGCCACCGAGCCATCGGAAGAAAACAAGACTTGCCGACTCCCGGGGGCGAATTCGAGACCCTTTCCTTTCCCGAAATAGGGCCCGAGATAGGCTCTGAACTCTTCAAGGTTCCACCTCTCTGTTGCGTCGGTACCCAGATAGACGCCGTCAGGTGCGAAATAGTCGAAGTAGCTGTCGTCGGCCTGCGCGCCGGCCCGATGGAAGCTATCCAGGAATTTCGAGACGGCCTGGCGTTCCGCGTCCTGAGCCGGGACAGTCGAGGTGAGGCAGAGCCAAATAAGAGAGAGCAGAATGAGAGTTCGCATGGCGGGCTGGATTTGTGCTTTTGAGACTCTGGACCTCCGTGGAGGTATCTGTTCAGGACAAGCCAGGACCGAGGCTAAGATTCCAGAATCTAATGAGTATGCAAGAACGCCAAATTGCGATGGTTGCACGCAAGTACAAATTGGGTGAAGAGCCCAAAGACCGGGACGCCTACTTGCGTTTGTCAGACGAGGAGCGCCTTGGCATCGTCGAGGAGATTCGTCGAGAGTACCACGGGTGGGACGATGAAACTGAGCCGCGACTTCAGCGAGTTTATCGAGTGCTTAAACAAGAGTAAAGTTCGATACCTGGTGATTGGAGGATATGCCGTCGCGCACCATGGACGTCCCCGATACACCAAGGACATCGACATTTGGTTAGATATCTCTCCTGACAATGGTGCGAGAATAGTCGAAGCTCTTCAGAATTTCGGATTCGCCGCTCTTGGACTGACAGCAAACGATTTCCAAGAGCCCGACACGATCATTCAGCTTGGTTATGAACCTCAAAGGATCGACCTCTTGACCTCCGCTGCTGGAATAGATTTCGCGACAGCCTGGGAGAATCAGTGTCCGGTAGAGGTTGACGAGATCACTATTCGCATAATTGGCCTGGAACAACTGCTCGAGAACAAAGCGGCCGTTGGCCGGCCTCAGGATCTAGCCGATATCGACGCGCTTGAGGGATAAAGTGTTCTTCAGTAGGCTCCCAGGATAGGCGCATTTTGGCTTTTGAGACACTGAACCTCCGTGGAGGTATGACCGTTCAAACAGGAAAGATGCCCTGATGTCCCGGAGCCCGTTCAGGCCCAAACCGCTCACTCTGAGCCAGAAGATCGACCGCATGCTCAACGACAATCGCTCGCCAAGCAAGCGGAAGTTTGATCTCGTTATTGCCGCTCTCGTGATCATCTCCACCGGTATCCTCTTCGTAGGCGGTTTCTCCCACGATGAGACCTATCAACTGCCCCCCTGGCTCCATCTGCTCGACAACACCATTCTGATCATCTTTCTGTTCGAATACCTGGGGCGGGTGGCTTTCGCCCGACCGGATCTTCCCGATGTGGTCAAGCTCACTAAATGGGACGTCTTCAAATACCACGTTAAAGCCCGCATCAAGTGGATGTTGACCCCGATGGCCATCATCGACTTGTTGGCCGTTCTCCCGCTCTTCGCGATGAGCCGCGCCTATGCCAATTTCAAGCTCTTTCGAGTGCTTCGAATCCTTCGCTTGATGAGGCTCTACCGTTTGGCCATGGTCTATAATCCGCTGGAGAAGCTAGGGAAAGCGTTTCGAGCCAACTCGCTTCTCTACATTATCGCGTTCAGCTTGGTGGCCGTAACGATCGCCATGGGTGCACTGGCCTTCTATGTGGTGGAGGGCAAGAACAACCCCAATGTGGACAGCCCGTTCGACGCCGTTTGGTGGACCATCGTCACTCTGACCACCGTGGGCTACGGAGACACCGTGCCGTCGAGCACGCTGGGCAAACTGGTAGCCATCGCGCTGATGCTTTCCGGTGTCATCCTGATGGCGGTCTTCGCCGGTGTCATGTCCCAGACCATGGTCGGCTATCTTTTGGACGTAAGAGAGGAGCGAGTTCGCATGAGCTCAACAGTCAATCATTTTGTCATCTGCGGCTGGAACAGTCGAGGACCTATGGTGGTGGACGAGATTCAACACCTGGTGCCCGATGAGGAGATCATCATCTTCGCCGATATGGAAGAGCCGATGAGCATTCCCGAGAACGTCACCTTCCTTAGGGGAAACCCTACCAAGGAGTCGGAGTGGGAGAAAGTTCGCCTTTCGCTGGCCAAAAACATTGTCGTCTTGGCGCCTCCGGGGAGCGGAACCTCGAACTCCGTCACTGCCGACGGCTACACGGCTCTGGTCGTCTACACCATCCGCTCCTTTGAGCGAAAGCTCCCCCAGAAAGGCGTCGAACGTTCCGTTCCTTTGCATATTAGCGCCGAACTGCTCGACCCCGAAAACTACGAACACATTACGGTAGCGGGTGCGGATGAGGTTGTCCATACAGCCCAGGTTGGCAGCAATCTTATCGCCCACTCCTCAGTGAAACCCGGCATGGGCCGGGTGGTCACGGAGCTCATCTCCTGGTGGGGACAGGGCATCGATCTTGAGCCGATACCGGACGCTCTGGAGGAGGGCACGACCTTCAAGGCCGTCTCCGAGGCGCTTCGAGCTTCCAAGAACTACCTGGTGGTGGGTTTAGTCAACGCTGACGGCTCGATCAAGCTGAACCCGAACGATGATCGAGTGGTCACTCCGGACCAGACTCTGATCGTGATCAGAGACCACGAAGGCTAAACGGCTTCAGTTTGGTTTGACACCCACCAGCTCCGCGATCCGTCGGGTCTCCGGGTCGTCCCGCCGCTCCAGCTCCGTCCTCAACAGCTCCTCGATCTTTTTCGAGTTGCTCTGCGCGTCCACGTAGTACAAAGCCAGAGCCAGGTCGCGCTCGTGCCCGAAGGGGTCATCGCCCAAGATCTGAGCTGCCGTAGAAAAAGTCGTGCGGGCCTCGTCTCGCTTTCCCGACGCGACCTGCACTTCGCCGAGTCGCACCAGAAAGACCGGGTCCCGATAGTGCTCGAAGGCCGCTCTCAAGAGAGCCGATGCCTCGGCGGGTTGCTCTTCAGCCTGCATGAGACGAGCTCGGACAAGCTCCGTGAGTGGCTGTTCCACCGGTATCGCGTGGGCCGCTTCAAGGAGCAATTTCGCCTCCTCTAGATGACCCTGCTCCAACTCCAGTCGGGCCAACATAGCTCGCATCCGGGCCGACTCCGAAGCCGAACCGCTATCAGCTTCTCGACGAATGGCTTGTTGATAGAGCTCTCTAGCTTGCTCGTTCTCTCCGGAGGCCTCGGCGACCTGACCCCGCAAGAACAGATGAGAAGAGAGTTGTGTATCGGGTAAGACCTCGAGGCGCTTCTTCGCATCGTCCACGTCCCCCTGACTCAAGGCAACTTGAATCCCAAGCATGACGGCCTTCAGATGACCGGGGTCCGAGGCCAACACCTGGTCGATGGCCTCCAGCGATTCTCCAAACCGGTGTGTCATCTGAAGAGCATCGGCACGCACAAGTAGTGCGGCGGGATTCTCTTGTACGGTGAGCGACTTCTCGACCCATGCCTGGGCGGCCTGGACATCCTCGGGCGACCGCCGAGCTTTGCCGCGCTGGAGATAGTATCCAGCGAGTTCCGCCATTTCCAGGAAAGCCGTGGGGCGTTTCTTCAACCGCTCCTCCAGAAACTCGATGTGGGCATCCACCGAGGCCCCTTCGTTGGAGGGTCGGTCGCTATAGGTCCAATCGCTTCCGGCCTTTTGACACCCGAATTGGAGAAGCGATAAAAGCAGACAACAAAAAACGAGAAGAGGTAACCCTCTTCCCGCTTTCTGTTGTCCTCTCACGAGGCTCGACATAACGTTAGTTAGGCGGAGCCAGGTACGGGAACGTGGAGGGGCCGAACTCGATGGTCTCACCGTTGAGAGGTGAGTGACCAACAGCTTCGTTTCCTGCGATCGGGTAGTAGCCGACGTTGTCACCGGGTATGGCTCCGTCGGTGATGTAACCGAGGGTGATATCGATCACGTCGTCGGTCAGCTTCCGGCCGCCCACGAGGGAGCCGTTGGCGTTGAAAGCACCGGCGTAGGACCCGTTCTCCGTGCCGTTGAGGTTCGGAGTGAAGTCCAGGGTGGTGTCGATCCGCATCACGTCCGGAAGGAATCCGGCCACGATGTCACCGGTGGTGGGTCCGGTGGCGTTCAGCCCGGTCAGGATGTTCAGCACCGTGGTGGCCTGGTCGAGAACCGGGGCCGCCGCGGTAGCTTCGGCGCTTCCGGGCACGGTCAGCGCCGTGTTCACGAAACGAGGCGTGACGGCGTTGTACGTGTTCAGAAAGTCGTTGGTGAAAAGCAAGCCCTCACCGATACCGGGACGAGCCAGAAACTCCACCTGAGTGAAGGCCGGGCTCACTTGAGCTTGCGCGGGTGCCGGCGGTACAAGGTTTGTCGAGGTGCCACAGCCTGTAGCCAGAAGAGCAGCACCTGCCATAACGGAAAGTAATAGTTTCTTCATTTTATCCTCCTACTGTCTCGCTGCCAGGTCGTTGGGAATGCTGACGCTTTCCCACACGTCGAAGACAGTCTCCGTGCCACCTTGCTGGAGAAAAGCGATCGGAACTGCCAGAACGACGGAGTTCACGTTGTAGCCTTGAGCGAAGTCAACAGCGTCGGCTGCGGGAGCGAATCCGACAGCAGGACCGGCGCCCGCGGCGCCTGCACGCACTCGAAAGAACGCTTCCACGTCGAAGAAGAACGGATCTTCACGAAGGCCCGCAAAAAGGCGGATAGAGGAGCCGTCGATGTTGAATGAATTGGTGACGGGGGTCGGGTTCGGCTGGCCCAGAAGCGGCGGAGCCGTGGTGGTGAGACCGTCGGTCACGGTGGCTTGAGAAATGAACGCACCGCTGGCGTCTAGTCTTACGACATCCATCTGAATCGACTGCTGATTGTTGGCGTTCGGGGCGCCGAAACGGAAGTCGAAGCGCAGTCTGTCAGCGCCGTCGGCAGGATCGTCCACGTTGCCCTTGGGGCTGACGTGAAACGAGTAAACCGCTTCCGTATTGAAGAAATAGTGTTGTCTCGGCAAGGATCGGGGGTTGGTGTTCATGACGAATACCAGGTTGGCGGAATCCGCCGCGTTGCCCGAGTGCCAGTCTTCGCGAAAAACGTACAGGTCGGTGAGCGACAGGTTTCGCGATTTTATGTTTGTTTCACCGTCATCGTGGTCACTGGCCACGACGGGTGCGGTTTGTGAACCGTAAAGAAGCGCGCAACCCATAGCCAGGGTGGCCGCGAACATCTTCCATTTTGAAATCAATTTCATGAAATGGTCCCTTCAAGTTGTAGGTCGGAGGAAAGACTCCAACCCCCCTCCATCGTCAGCGGTGCTTCGGACGGTCAGATCGGATTCCTTCAATACTAACCAAACGCGACTCCCTGCAGATGCAAGCCTTTGCAACTAAGTCGGATTACAACTGTTCCTTGAGAGTCTTGGACGCGTTGTTGATGGTGTAGCGCACCATGCCCAAAGAGACGTCGGTATTCGTCAGCACCATAAGGTAGGTCACCTCATTGATACTTTTTAAGAAAATATGACCGTTCTCGGCTTCCAAGCTCATCATGCCGAGCTCCCCTTTTTCGAACTTCTCCTGCATTCCCGCTTCCGCCGCCTGCAGCAGCTCCGCCGTTTCGGCTCCCAGGAAATCGGGGTCCGGCTCAGCATCCCCGAGGCTTGTGATCAGTAGCCCGTCCTTACCCACGATGAGGGATGCTTCCACGCCCGGAGTCTGATTGATTTTCTCCAAGACATCTTCCATTGTTTTGCTCCTTTTGCTCCCGCTAAGGCGGAACTCTCTCTAATTGAACACCGAGGCCAACATCGCTGCGGCACCGGTCAGTCGGTTTTGCCAGACGCCTCTAGGTACGTCGGACTTGAGGAAGCTTATGAGGAACGCTTCCCCGTCGATAGGTATGAGACTGTAGCTCCGCCCGCCCGAAGTGAGGAGATACTGGTGTACCGGACTCAGGGCCAGGAATTCCATCTCCTGTTGGACATCTCCGATGGCCTGAGTCAAGATCACTCCGACGAACTCCGGATTGATATCTTCGTTCAACTGCATGTCGATGGGAAGGCCGTCGCTCGAGGTGACGACGTTGCCCAGGACTCCCTGGATGCCGGCCAACTCCTCAAGCACTTTCTTCATGATCGCCTCTCGAAGAACCGTCTCTCCAGGAAGATCGGTACCATCCTTGGAGCCCTCGCTCACCGTGCTGGGAAGCATAGCCAGGAGGCTCATCTCTCCCGGCAGGCTAAAGTAAGACAGGCAGTACTCCCCGGCTTCAATCACCAGCGAGTCAAGCCGGCCCAACTCGGCCTCTTCTAATCCTCGCCCGATGACTTCCATCACGGTATTCGAAATGGCAGCCGCGCGATCAAACGACGGTCTGTCTTCATAGCGCCTCGTCATCTCCAACCCTTCGGGCCCGATGACACTGATGATCGCCTCCGGCCCGGCTTCAGCAGCAAGGTCGGCTAGTTTTTCCTCCAGAGTACCGCCATCCAGCGACGCGGCTCCCGACAGATACTCTTTCAGAGAGTTCACCGAAGCTATCAGCGACTGAGAGACCGGCGGCTTCTCTACCGGACTCTCGACTTCCGGCAGCAACTCGGTTATCGAGGTCTCGCCCAGGTCTGGTTCCACGGTTTCCGGCGACGGCGCGGTGTCGGCGACTGCCTCGGAAACGGTTTCTATCTCCGGCATATCCGGCAGTGATGTCTCCGCCGCGGAGGCTTCGTCATCGATACCGTCAATGGCAAGTCCGGCCGATGTGTCTCCCTCGTCCAAAAGGAATTCCGGTCCGGGAATATCATCCAGCTCATCCGGACTCGGTAAGTCCAGATCGTCCGGGCTCGGAATCTCTAAATCGTCCGGGCTGGGGAGTTCCAAGTCATCCGGGCTGGGAATCTCCAACTCGTCCGGACTCGGCACTTCATCGAACTCCGGTTCGACCGGATCCGGATCGGGTGCCGACTCCACCGCTGTAGGCTCCGAAAACGATTCGATTTCGATCGGTGCGTCGGGCGTCGAATCGAGGCCCGGCACATCGAGATCGTCCAAGTCCGGCATTGCCGCCACGGGATCCGCGGTCGGAAGAGAATCGGAACTGGTACCGATATCGAGGTCCAAGTCCAGATCGAGGTCCAAGTCCAGATCCAGGTCCAAGTCCAGGTCCAGGTCGGACGAAGCTGAAGAAGAGGCTGAGGCGGGCAGGTCGAGATCGGCCAGGTCGCCGCCAAAATCATCAGGAAGTGAAGGAACGTCAAGGTCGCCGCCCACATCGCTACCGGTAAGCGAAAGCGATTCTTGACCGTCCGCGCCGCCATCCAAGTCCAGATCGAGGTTGAGGAGATGGTCGATGTCTTCTTTCTTTTCCGGCTCCGGACCAAGCAAATGCTCACCGACCAATCGGGCCACATCTATCCGGGTCATCGGCCCGAAGCGGTTGAGAATCTCCTGGACACTTTCATATGAGGTTTCGGTCAACACCTCGGAGATCTTATCCCCCAGAGTGCTCAGATCGGAAATGAGAGCCAGAGGCACGTCGCGCTCACTGCGCTTTAAGACCTGTTCGGCCTCTCCACCACCGGTCAGAGGGCTGACCAGAAAGGCGGCGTCAGGCTCGTAGTAATTTGCCCTGGAGACAAAGCGGAAGGCTTTATCAGGCGTCACTTCAGCTTCCTGCACCTCAAACATGAAGACGGAACCTTCATAGATGGCAAAGAGGTCGACGGTCTGATAGTCGCTCTCCAAGGTCCAGCGAAGACTTTTCTCTGAAACGCCGTGATGAGAAAGGGCTTCAGCCAGGCTCAGAGCCAGCCACAAGTTTCGATGCGCCAAGCGCTTGCCCAGCGGAGTGGGACGCAATAGCTGGTCGATCCGCTCTTCCGAGATCAGACGATTGGAGAAGGGGCTGCGAAATCCCCTCTCGGCCGCCTCTTGCAGGGCCTCGAAGGTGGGGAAGCGAGCCAACTCCCGGTTGGTGTCCCGATCGAAGACCTCGAACTCTCGCTCCAATAGCCCCTTGTCGACGAGACCGTCGACAAATTCGGCGTACTCTTCGCTCCGGTCGCCCGCGAAGGCACTGAGCATGAGACCGGGGTTGGCGGAAACACGCCCCAGAAGTTCGCGACATTCCGGAGCAGTCAAAACTTTCGCTGCTTCCAACTGGCCTTTGGCCACCGGGAAAGGGTCGGACTCTTCGGCCACAAGTCGGAAACGCCGACTGAGGACGGACAGGGGAGTCCACCTCCAAGCATCCAGCACGGAGGCGATGGACGAGCGAAACTCTTCAAAACGCTCAACCGGAGGCGTGTCGGTAAAAATGACTCCTGCTTCCACCGAATCTCGAGCTTCCGAGATCCAGTAGAACAGGATATCCTCCTCTTTACCCATGAAGAGTTCGCCGCCGCGACCCGAGGGCATGCCGTTGAGCTCCAGCAATTCGCGGAAAACTCCCGGCACGTCACTGACGAGTGGTTGATAGAGGCCTTTCAGGCGTTGCCAGAGATCTTGCTCTTGCTCCTCGCCCACCTTCACTCTTAATACTTCACGAAGGACCTGCATACAGTCTATTCACCTCCTGGGATGGCAACTCCAAGTCGTTGCATCTCTTTCCCAAATTTTGCCAAGAAATCGTTTGACCTTTTCTGCTGAGCCACGGAGTACCCCGTTTTCAGTTGAGCTTCAGCCTCGTCCGTCATTTTCATCCGCTCGAATATCAGAGCCAGGTTGTAACGAGCGTTGAGATCGTCGGCGTCAAGGTCCAGACATCGACGATAGCTCTCAATCACCTGATCCCACTGGCGCTTCTTGCTGAAAGCGACACCGAGATTATAGTGTGTCTTCGGATCCAGCGGATTCAAGGTGATGGCTCTTTTGTAGGCGGCGATGGCCTCATCCAAGCGACCGGCAGCCGCATAGGCGATCCCCAGATGACTCTGAGCGTCGGAGAGCGTCGGATCGAGTTCCACGGCTCTCCGGATAACGCTAATCGCCCGTTCGAAGTCGCCCAACCGGAAGGCGACCAGCCCTAGCTTAGCCGGATGGTCGGGGTTTTTCGGCTCCAGTCTGGAGGCTTCTTCATAAGCTCGCGCGGCCTCGTCCCATTTACCGAGCTGCATAAAGACCAGACCCAAATCGGCCTGGGGCTTGGCCCAGGTGGGAGCGCTCTGAGTGGCCGACCGGAGACAAGACAGGGAGTCTTCGAAACGCCCCTTCCTCATCAGGACCGCGCCGAGACCCGCTTGAGCTCGAGCGTTTTCGGGCATCATGCTCAGGGCTTTGCGATACTGGGACTCCGCTTCTTCAAGCCTGCTGGTACCGAACAGCGCATCACCCAGGAGAGCCGAAGTCTCAGGGCCGGGCTTCAGCTTCACCGCCTTCTCCATGGACTTGATGGCCAGGTCGTGATCTCCCCGCTTGGCGTAGGCGCGACCTAGATCGAGGTGTAGTTCAACCGACTCGGGCTGCAGATCCAGCGCTCTTTGGAACTCTTCGATGGCGAGGTCTATCTGATCGTTGGCCCGGTAGAGGTGTCCGAGTTCCGAACGGGCTTGGGTCAAGTCCGGATAGTCTTCCAGCAACTCCCGGAATTCGGCGATGGCCAGGTCGGCATCGTTGATCCGGGCAGAGCAGAGCGCTTTCTGCAGTCGAACTTTCAACGATTCGGGCGCTATGCGCTCGGCCTCCACCGTCTCCTGGTAGGCTAACTCGATCTTGTTTTGGAGGAAGTAGAGCCGCCCCATCTGGTAACGGAGCTCTCCTTCGTCTCGGTAGTGAACGGAGGCGACCGCCAACTCCTGCTCCGCTTCATCCCACTTGCGAAGCTGCATGTACATCAAAGCTTTGCGTAGCGCCAAATCGTCTTCCTGGCAACCGGCTTTCTCGGCCGCCACCAGAGCCGCCAACGACGGCTTCACGTAATTCAGAGCCTGAAGGGCGCATCCCAGAGTGTAGTTGAAGTCCGCTAGCTCAGTAGCCGGGGGGTCCAATTCGAGAGCGGCCTGCAGATTGTCGACGGCCTCGGTGTACATCCTGTCGCGATAGAGAACCTTGCCGAGGTAGCCGGCGATATCCCAGCGCCCAGGCTCGATGACCGCTGCTTGGCGGAAATACTCCTCTGCTCCGCGGTAGTCGCCAAGCTCGATAAGGGTCCGACCCAAAAAGTAGAGGGCGTCACAGTGGCCGGGGTCGATGGAGAAGCACGCAGCCAGACTCTCTCGAGCGCTTTCCATATCGTTCAGCTCGAAGAGGGTCGACCCGAGTTCGAATAAGGTTTCCGCTCTCTCCGGCTTCAGCTCGACCGCGATCTGATAGGAACTCACGGCGTCCTCTAGATGCCCGACATCTCTTTGGACTTCGGCCAATTCCAGCACATAATCGAGGTTGCCGGTATCAAGTTCGACCGCTTGATTCAGACTCTTGATGGCGTTTCCGGTGGCCCCGAGGTCCCGCTCCACGGCCGCGAGTTCGTAGTGGTAGTGAGCCAACTCGGACTCCAACCGCACGGCGCTACGAAAGGCGTCTCGGGCCAATTGGTCTTTGCCGAGCCGGCGTAAAGTCAGCCCCTGGCGAAAATAGGCTTCGGCCCAATGGGGATAGAGTTCGGTCGCTTTTTCGTAGCAGCCGGCCGAAAGCTCATCTAGTTTCAGCTTCTCATAGATACTACCGAGCCCGAAGTAGTAGCTCTGCTGACCGGGGTCTAGCTCGGTGGCGATCCGTAGCTCTTCCGCGGCCCTGTCGATCAGGCCGAGTTCTTCGTAGCAGCAACCCAGAGAGTAGCGAACGTGCGCATTCAAACCGTTGATGGCGACCGCTCTCTCAAAAGAATCCACGGCTTCTTCCACCCGGCCCATTCCAGCCTGAGCACTGCCAATCCAAAACCAGAGTTGGCTCCGGTCGGGGCTGATCGTCAGCGCCTTTCGGTAGTGAGAAACCGCCAGGTCCAGCTTGTCGAGCTCGGCGTAAGCTCGACCGATGGCAGTGTAAAAATCGGGATTGTCCGGGTCTAGAGTGAGGGCTCTTTGATATCGCTTGATGGCCAGGTCGATCCGGCCCAGGCGCACGTAGGAGAGGCCGAGACGATAGTGAGCCTCGGCCATGTCCGGCGCCAGTTCGATCGCTCTCTGGTATTCGGCATTGGCCTCGTCGAAATCGCCCAGGCGGATAAAAACGTTGCCGAGCTCGAAATGAACCGCGGGCTTGTTCGTATCGAGAGAAATCGAGGTCTGAAACTCGCGACGGGCCGCACTCAGACGCCCCAAAACACTATACACTTTGCCTAGATTAAATCGCACAAAGCTGTCGTTCGGGTCCAGGTCGATAGCCTTGTGGAACTCCTGGATGGCCAGGTCGTACTTCTCTTGCTCGAAGTAAGCGAGCCCCAGGTTGTTGTGAGTGTAGGAGTCGTTGGGGTCCAGCCGGATGGCTTCCTTGTACTCCACCACGCAGGCTTCGAGGTCACCGAGCCTGGCGTAAGCTCGACCCAAACTGTAGTGATAGTAAGAATCCTTGGGCTCCAGGTCGATGGCCGACTGGAAATGATAGATGGCGTTGTCCACCTCGTCGTTGGCGGAAAGGGCCAGCCCGAGATGGTAGTGGGCTCTATGATGGTCCGGACTTAGCTCCAGGACACGGCGAAATCGGTCGACCGCTCGCTCGCTGAAGCCTAATTTTTGGTAGCACTGGCCGAGCTGGAAATGGGCCTCCGTGTGCTCCTCGTTGAGTTCGATCGCTTTCTCGAACTCTTCGATCGCTTGTTCGGTTTTGCCCTGACGGAAGTACACGAGACCAAGGCTGAAGCGAGCCTCCACATTCTTGGGATCGTCCTGAACTTGGCGCAGGAAATCCTCGGTACCCTGAAGTCTTTCGAGCTCTTGTTGGATCCGTCGCTCGCCGGTGGAGTCGTTTTGGATCTGCACGATCTTGAGCGCCACCTGTAGTTCCGTGATGGCTTTGTCGCGCTTGCCCTGACGCTCGTAAGCCAGACCAAGATTGTAGTGAGCGCGCACGAAGTTTGGCACCAGTGCGCAGACTTCTTGCCAGGCTCGGACCGCCATCTCGATGTTGCCCTGGCGGAAATAGGCCGTTCCCATTTCGAAATGGGCTTGGACATGCTGCGGGTTCAGCAGCACCACACGCTGATACTCCCGGATGGCCGCCTCAAGGCGATTCTCATACAGATGCTGGTTGCCCAGCCTGTAGTGATACCCAACCTCGTCACTGGAGGCCAGGGTCCCTAGGGAGTCTTGTGGATGGATTGTCTGGTCCAAGGTTAATCTGTCCTCTTTCACCCCACGAAGGCATGGTGCCACCCTTGGGTTTTCGGAGCGTCGCCTTTGGCGATCCCCGCCGGTTTTCCTGGTCGAGCCGCCATGTTGCTCCCCGAACAGGCTTTCGAGATTCACCCAGGGTCGTTAGGACTCCTACGACGTGGGCGACGTTATTTCTTTGCCTCTTGCGTCAGAATTCGCCTCGCTTTTCCTTTTTGGGGTGATGGAACGGGATTATGGCTTGAGGTAGGTCGGGTGCCTCAAGCCGTCACTCGCGCCCGAGGCAGGCCGGGGTGTCGCAAGAGGCAGCGCCCGCTACGAGGCGCGGCCATCGCGACCCGAACGACCACTGCCCGTCAGTTTACAAAATAACAACCACTTGAGCTCCGGTCTGGCTGATACTCGCCGGGACTCAAGAGAGCAGACCAATGAATATACAAACAAAGACACAAACGAATCTATACAAATCGCAAAACGCCCAACCTAGAGCTTCGGAAAAAGCGGCCACCACTGCCGCGCCCGCCGATTCCTTCAGCCCCGCGGCCGCCGGCCCGACCGACTTCCCCAAGGCAGCCGACATCCAAGCCTTCTTCGAGCCTCCCAAGGCCCGGGACCTGAAGATGAGCCGCCTTCCGGACATCCCCGACCCCGCCCGTTCCTCCTTTGGCGTGGCCCGCTCGGGCTCGAAGGTCTACATGGTGGGCGGACACCAGGGACGCGAGCATACCTACCCGCCGGAATCTTTCATGGACACCCTCCAGGTGTTCGACACGGAGACCAACAGCTGGTCCACCCTCGCCCCGAGGCCCGTTAAGGCTCACGGCTACGGCGTCGTCTCGGACGGACCGTTCCTCTACGCCTTCGGCGGTTTCACCTACAGCGAGGAACATAAGCCCAAATGGAAGTCTATCCCCGACGTCCACCGCTACGACACCCGCACCGACTCTTGGGAGAAGGTCGGCGAGTTGGCCGAGCCGCGGTCTTCGAACGCCGTCGTACAGGTCGGACGTAAGGTCTACATGGTAGGAGGCTGGAACAGCACTCCTAAGCACGAGGACGACTACGAAGGCAAGTTCATGAAGACCGTAGAGGTCATGGATCTCGATAGCGGAGAAATCACGACCGCACCCTACGAAATCCCCTCCCCGACCCGGCGGGCTTTCACCGCTCTGGAGAAAGACGGCGAGATCGTGATGCTGGGAGGCCTTGGCGAGGGCTCGACCCATTTTGAAATGCTGGACAACGTCACAGTCCTCAATCCGGAGACCGGCGAGAGCCGCGAGCTTCCGAAACTACCCTTCCCCACTTTCGCACCGGGAGCCGGAAAGATTGGAGACACACTCTTCGTCTTTGGCGGACTAGTTCGCGAAGGCCAGGACGGCTACAACTACGTGGACACCATCTATAAACTGGAGCCCGGAGCCGACAAATGGGAAGACGCCGGAGTCTACCTCGCCGAAAACAAAGGGTTCCCGATGGTATTGAACCTGGACGAGAATAGGCTCGGCATACTCGGCGGTCACAGCTACGATGACGGCGACGCACCGGTGAACACTTTCGAAGTTCTGACCAAGAAAACCAAAGACCAGTGAAACTCGGAAATCAGATTCCCAACGCGGCCCGTAGGGTGGTGTTTATGGAAGAGGTCGATAGCCACAAACACGTGGTGATGCTGGAAAACGGAGAGCGCCGCCGCCTCACAGAAGGTGACGATTGGCACCTCTATCCCGACATCACCGACCGGGGTGATAAAGTCACCTTCGTGAGCGGACCGGACGACGAGCATCTGGCTGTCAGCATCCTCGATCTCGAAAGCGGGAAAGAGCGATTCCTGACCACCGCCGACGGCCGGAATCTTCATCCGGCTTTTTCCGCGGACGGCTCCAAGATAGCCTTCAGCGAAGCAACCGGCGAGAAGAGTCGGCAAATCACGGTCATGGACACCGCCGAGCACTCCTTCGAACCGCCCGACACGCCTCGCTCTCGCAAGGTGCCCGGCTCGGAGGGCGGCTACTTCCCAACCCTCTCGGCGGACGGTAGTACCGTTCTCTACCAAAGAGCCCACGAGGCTCAAAGGCAGATCGTGAAGTACGATTTTCGTACGGAGACCGAGACGGTCTTGGCGGAAGGCATGGCTCCAACCCTATCGCCCGATGAAACCAGCTTCGCCTACACTCGAAAAGTGGACGGGCAGTGGAACATACGGGTTCAGAATTTCCAGACCGGCGAGGTGCGGCAGGTCACCCACACCCCTCACTTCGATTTCGCCCCCTCGTTTGCGCCCGACGGAAGCCTTTACTTTGCTTCCAATCGGGCGGGGACATTCGACATCTACCGACTGGAGTCAGCGGACCTGGAGAGCGGCAACGGAGTACCGACGGTGATCGTTCAAGGACCAGAGAGCTTCTACGCTCCCGAAGCTAGCGCTTAAAGGCAACGTTCTGTGTGACAGCACACGGCGCTCCGCGACGGCTTTGTTTACGCTGTTCATGCAACATAAACAAAGCCAAGGAGGCACCGCTATGCTCAATAGTAAAAACACCCTACTCTCACTCGGACTGGCCCTGACCCTTTTCGCGGCACCGGCCGCAGCCGACCCGGCCAACCCGTCGCCGGCCAGCGCGTCGTATACCCATCCAACGACCTTGCAAGGTTTCAACCCCCAACCGGAACCACCGGGACAAGGCTTCCAACCACCCGGAACCGTTCGCGGCTTCAACCCCCAGCCGGACCCACCGGGAAGCGGTTTCGTCAGCCCGGGCAGCACGCGGGGATTCAACCCTCAGCCCGAACCGCCGCCCAACTCGGCCCTAAGCAATCCGGGAGAGTTGAGAGGGTTCAATCCTCAGCCGGAGCCGCCGGCCCAGTTCTAAGTACGAAATAAGTTTAGATAGAGTCCATTCGCCCCGCGCCGACGAGCCGGGGCTTTCTTTTTACCGAGCGGCCTGTTCGAGCAGTCCGCCCCAGACCTCTTCGAACTGAGGTGTAATCACCGACATGTGCGGATCTCGAACCTCCGCTTCGCTCATCACGATCGGCTGATTCGGATTCTGGTGGCCTACCAGCGTGGGCTGGGCGCCGGGCTCCTCCCTGAGGAGGCGAACCGCGGCCAGCTGGCTACTGCTATCGAAAAAATCGTCGCGATGCGTGAAGGACAAATAACTGCTCGGAGGGGTCCGGCTGGGAGAAGACATCCAAGAGGCCGGGCCGGCGTCGGTGGTGTCCTGCGGACCGGCCAAAAGAATGGCAGCTTTCATAGGATGCTTTTTGGCCAGATATCCCGCGTGCCCGGAACCTTGAGAGTGCCCGACCACGACGATTTTGCCCCAGTCGGGTTGTCCGTCCTTAAGGAAGGGAGCGAAGTGCTCCGGGTCCTGGTCCGCCTGATACTTCAGCAAAGCCGCCAATCTGTTCTCGATGGAGTTGGTTCGGTCGACCTCTACTAGGTCGCTCACCTGAGCTCCGGTAACAATCTCATCTCGAAAGAGCGTGCAGGGGTCGGGCTGGGGGCTGGTTTTGCAGGATGTCGTGATCACGGTATTTGGGTAATCCAGGGCCAGTACGGAGTATCCAAGGCCTGCGGCGACCTTATCAAAGTCAAGAAAATCCTTGGGATAAGAGTTTGTGCCACCCAGACTGAGCAGGAGATATCCGTTGGGAATGGCGTTTCGATCGACGATCGCCAGGTTGGGACCCCGAGCCACGGGGATGGAAGGGTCGGTGAGAGGTGCGGCGACCTCGGTGACGCTAACCTCCTGAATCGGTGCCTCCACGATCACCGCGACTTCGGGGGCAGCTTGTGCCGAGGCCATCCCAGCCAGCATTCCCGCGCCCACCAGGGCCAACTGTATCCCCGAGCCGAGAGCCTCGGAGAAAGTGACGGAGGATTCCAAACGCACGGCTTCGTGGGAGGCGCTGATATCGAGCCTATCATCCGGCGGATGGGGATGTTCCGACCTCGTCGGAGGTGAGGGCTGGTCGAGGTTTCGCGGGGCGAAAATCGGCGATTTCTGTGTATTGAGTGTAGCTTTCATCGGAACTTGAGGATACGAGAGCTTCGTCACAAAGCCGTCACAAAAAGGCAACAATCTCTTTACCTTCGGGCAGCACTTTGTTCTACGATCGATGGTTATCGTTAACGCCGGGAGGCAAATGTGATAAATTATGGACGTGGCAGAAACTATAGAAACCCCTCAAGAAGAGCCCCTGGCTCCCGATCTTTCTCACCTGATCACCGAGGACGACAAGCCGGTGGATAACCGCTACTCGGAGAGGCAGTTCACGTTGCTGAGTCTCCCGTTGTTCGATTCGTGGGAGCAAGGGAAGCCGTTCGAGGCGCTAACCGATGTGGGGCTTTTCTACACACCGAGCAACGATAGCGTTATCGTGCCGGACTTTCTCTTAAGCTTGGGCGTGGAGCCCCGACAAGTCTCGGAGGCCAAAGAGGACCGCTCTTACTTCGTCTGGCTTTACGGCAAACCGCCCAATTTGGTGGTTGAAATCGTCTCTAATAGGGAGGGCGGCGAGCTTGACCGGAAGATGGAGACCTATGAGAGAATCGGCGTCCCCTACTATGCTGTACACGATCCCTTTCGTCACCTTGGAAAGCGAGAATTGAGGCTCTTCAAATTGGAGGGCGGAAAGTACGTGGAGATGGCCGACCCCACCAAAATGCCGGAACTGGGTCTCGGATTCACTCTTTGGGAGGGCTCTTTTCTCGATGTCGAGGCGCGCTGGCTGCGGTTTGTGGATGGAAACGGCGACCTCCTTTTGACCGGATCAGAGAAGAGCCGGCTGGAGTCGAGTCGGGCCGACCAGGAGGCTCAACGAGCCAACCAGGAAGCTCAGCGAGCCGACCAGGAAGCACAGCGAGCGGATCAGACCAAAACCGAGACTATTCGAGCTTTCTTCGAGTCCGGAGCTCCCATGGAAATGATCGAGAAAGCAACCGGGCTGAGCCGCGAACAAATCGAGAGCCTCTTGGCGCTCTAGATCTAGAGTTCGACCGGCAGGTCTGGGTTCTCCGACCAATCCTTGTAGCTCAGATAGTAGAGCGAAACATCCGGATAGCCGCACTGAACCATAAGGGTGGCCGCCAGAGACGATTTCGCCCCGTCGTGACAGTACACCAAGACCGGTCTGGACTCGACTATCCCCCGCGACCGGAAGAGTTCTTGCAGTTGGGGTGTGTCCAGAATGAAACCGTTACTACCGAAGAATTCACCCTCGGGGAGATTGATCGCTCCGGGGATATGGCCGGGGCGAGCGTCGCCGGGGAGAAGAAGATCGCCGTTATACTCAGCCGGTGTGCGGACATCGACGATCTGAGTGGTACCGCCCAATCGAGCGAGTACCTCTTCTTGAAAAACGAGCTGAATAGGCTCATTCACGACTTGAGCGTTGAACTGGGAGGGGACGGCAAGCCCACCACCCCCCGACACGAACTTCGCCAACTCCTGGACGCCGCCGTTGACAATAAAGGATGGAGCCGCGCCGAAGTGGAGCAACAGAAAATGAACTCTAGCCGCGAACTTGGCCGCACCGTCGTCATAGATGACAATAGGGGTCGTCGAATCCACTCCCCAGGTCCGGAAGAGTTGGCCGAAGACGAGCGGGTCCAGGAGCGCTCCAGGCTGCTCGCTGAGAGTCGTGAGTTGGTCGACGTCTACAGGCACGGCTCCGCCCACGAGTTGGAGCGGACCAGACTCTGCTTTGGACTCAGCCGCCAGCACGAGCGCTCTCCGAGGAAGGATGAGGCGGGCTGCTTCTTCAGCCGAGATGACGCTCGCAACGCTGTTCGGAGGCGTCGTCGCCGCTCCGCCGACGAAGGGTTCGTCGAAGGAAGAGCCACCGCAACTGGACAGGAGTGACAAAGCGGGAGCGAGGAGTAGACCTTTAAGGAGTTGACGACGAGCTTGATTCATTTCCAAAATTTCTGACACTTTCGAACCCCACCTGCTGCGGCACCTCACCCCAAGTTAACTTTTCTGTATCATCCGCACTCCCCATTAGGGTTAAACTCCACGAGTCGGCATCATCTCAACTACCATTCCCAGGAACAGAGATGATCAAAAGCACAACCCACAGACCGCACCCCCACCCCACCCAAACCGTCCCCGGTGAAATCATTGTCAAACTGGCGGACGCGGCCCAACCGCTGGACCAGTTTGAGTCGAGCATCGGCGGCAAGGTGGTGGAAGAGTTCGACTTCCCGGCCACACTCGCGATTCGGGGCGGCGCTATGCTGCGGCTGAAGCTTTCCGAAGAATCTTCGGTCGAGAGGGTTCTCGATAGCCTCCAGACCGACAAGCGCGTGCAGTTCGCCGAGCCGAACTTGATCTACACTCTGGATGAAGCGACCAGCCCTCCCAATGATCTTCACGAAAAGCTCTGGGGCCTGGACAACACCGGCCAAACCGGCGGCACTCCCGGGGCGGACGTCCACGCCAAGGAGGCCTGGCAAACAACCACCGGCTCCAAAGGACCCCTGATCTCGGTCATCGATAGCGGTATCGACTACAACCACCCGGACCTGAAGGCCAATATGTGGGTCAACCCCGGGGAGATTCCCGGAGACGGCATCGACAACGACGGCAACGGTGTCATCGACGACGTCCACGGCTACAACGCGTTCGCCGACAACGGCGACCCCTGGGACGGCCACTCCCACGGCACTCACTGTGCCGGCACCATCGCCGCCGTGGGAAACAACGGAGAAGGCGTGACCGGAGTCATGCAAGAGGCCAACCTGATGGCGGTCAAGATCTTTTCCGACCACGGCCAGACCAGCACCGACGCTATCGTCCGCGGCATCCTCTACAGCGCCAAGATGGGAGCCGACATCACCTCCAATAGCTGGGGCGGGAAGCGCTCCTCGGAAGCCATCTACGAAGCCTTCAAATCCCATCCGGGCCTCCACGTCGTGGCGGCCGGAAACTCCGCCTACGACAACGATAAGAAGGACAACTTTCCCTCCAACTACGACCTGGACAACATCGTCGCGGTCGCCGCCACCGATCACATCGACCAACGGGCCGGGTTCAGCCAGTGGGGAGCGACCAAAGTCGACGTGGCGGCCCCCGGACACAACATCTGGTCCACCGTTCCCGGAGGCGGCTACGGTATGAAGAGCGGCACTTCCATGGCCACTCCTCACGTGACCGGCGGGGCCGGACTTATTTTATCGGCTTATCCCGACGCCTCGAATGAAGAGGTCAAGAACCGGCTGATTTACGGCAGCGACCGCATGCCTTCGATGCTCGGCGTCTCCGTCTCCAACGGTCGAGTCAACTTCGGAAACAGTCTGGCGGACGACTCGGTACCCCCCGGTGCCCCCAACGATTTCGAAGCCGAAGAGGTGGGAATTCGCGGCGGAACCGTCAGTTGGACCTCGGTGGGAGACGACAAATGGGCCAACGGCGCGGCTCCCTTGGTGGAGATCTGGCAAAGCTCAGACCCGCTGACAACGGACAATCTCGCCCAAGCCGAAAAATCGATGCTCGACGGCGCCGCGGAAGTGGGAGACCTGGCCACCTTCGCCTTCTCCGCCGAACCCAAAGAAACGCCCGAGTTGCGGCATTTCGCCATGCGGAGCGTGGACGAAGTTGGCAACGCCGCCGAGCTTCGTTTCGCCACGGTGGAAGTGCCGGCTGCCGAGGTTGCTCTCGGGGACGACTTCGACCAGGAGGAGATCGCCTTCCAACCCAGCGGCGACTTTCATCGAGTAGAGGAAGACGGACGTGGCCGGGTCTTCAGTACTCGTCCCACTGAAGCAGGCTCGGCAGACTTGTCCGAACTGACAAGCCACGAGATCGACTTGACCGACAAGAAAAACGCCTACCTGAAGTTTGACTTCAAAACCGATCTGGGATGGGGAGAAACGGCCGAGGTCCTCGTCTCCACCGACGGTGAAAACTGGGATAGACAGAGCATCCTTCGCCGCCACTCGGGGGGCTGGAAAGAGCAAGCCGCCAACCTCTCGGAGTTCGACGGACAGAAGATTCAGCTCAAATTTCAAGTCGACTCTCACGAGGGTAAACGGTTCGGGGGCCTCCGGCTGGACAACGTGAGACTTTTGGTCGAGCCGGCCACGAGCAGCTAGAACCCCCGACAGGCAAGATTGCCGGGCCATAGACCGAAAGTCGTTTCCATGGACAATGGATGGACCGAGGAAGTCGAGGTCGTTTTTGGACCCGAGGTCCAGCGCGGACCTCAAGAACCTTGCCTGGTGGGGCTGAAGGGAGAGAGTCGCGGACTCCTCTACCGGCTCCCCCAGGGCGACACTCTGGTCGGACGGGAGAGGTCGCTGGCTCAACTCGTTCTCTCCGCGACCGGAGTGAGCCGGGCTCACGCTCGGCTCTTTCATCACGAAGATGGGAGAGTCACCGTCGCCGACCTGGGCTCCACCAACGGCACTTTTGTGAACGGTGAGAAGATCGAGGAAAAAGAGCTGAGAGACGGCGATACGGTGTCGTTCGGACCCAACGCCTTGATGCGCCTGGACTTTCAAGACACGGTCGAGCAGAAGCTACTGACCAATCTCTACGATAGTGCCACCCGCGATCCCCTCACCGGAGTCCTGAACAAAAAGTGCTTTGAAGAGCGCTTTCACGGATTTTATGGACTGGCTTGCCGAACGGGAACACCAGCTTGCCTTGCCATGGTCGACGCCGATCGATTCAAGAGTGTGAACGACAACTATGGACACCCGGCAGGCGACGTGGTGCTCAAGGAACTCGCACGTCGCTTCTTGGAGATCACCCGCGATTCCGACGTGGTGGCCCGTTACGGCGGAGAGGAGTTCGTCTTCCTACTGCGCGATATCGACCTTGAGGCAGCCGCCGTCATCTTGGAGCGGGTGCGGCAGGCGATCGCTAACGAGCCTTTTACAGTCCCTGTAAACGACGGAGAGAGTCAAGATATCGAGGTCACCGTCAGCATCGGAGTCGCTCTCATTACTCCCGACCAAAATATGGAAGCGATCCTCTCGGCAGCCGACTCGGCTCTCTATCGGGCCAAACAGGCCGGGCGAAACCGGGTCGAGACCGCACCGTCGTCATGAGCGAAGCGGTCGAGAAATTCGAGGTCATGGTCCGACACGGGGCGTTTTGCTCCCGTCTTGAGATCGTCAACCTGTTGGAAGCTTACAAAGAGATGGAGCCCTCGCTCCATCGCCACTGCGGGACGCCCGACGTCGTCGACATCGAGGCCTTACTCTATTCGAGCGATCGTCTCCCAAACGGTATCTATCAAGTTCGAGACATCCTCATCCAAGCCGATGTCCCGGACAAACTGCCGGAGATGGCCGGTGTCGTGCAGCTCACGACCGACGCCCGGCGCCGACCCACCTTTCAGGTGGGCAACGATGTCATTGTCGTGGTCGCCCGAGAGGGCCGGACCGAGCTTCTCGACCTCATCACCCTGCTCTGCAGCTATCAGTTGGAAGCGCAGAAGATCTCCGATCTGCTGCGGGACACTCCACTCTACGCCCACATCAACGACACTCTGGCCGCCGAGAATTGCACGTTAGAGGAGAGAAACCGTCTGCTGGCGCGCCTAGCTTTTGAATTGGGAACCACAGACGACCTTATCGTCGAACTGGATAAAGACTGGAACGGAGAGCTTCTAGAACGGCTTCAATTTCTAGTCGAACATCCACCGGCCTTCGTGGCCCGTCTTCACCGCGACTACTCGGTGGAGGCCTCTCAAACCAGGGCCCAACAGTGGGCCGGCAACCTCCGCAGTGGAGTGGATAAGCTCAACTGCCGGGACGCCCCGGTGCACATCCTCTCTTCCAACACCCACTCCACGGTGAACCTGCTGGCCGGATACGCACTCAGCGTGGAGAACGAAATCTGGGACTGGGCGCTGGTCGAATCTCGACACGCCGACTATCTCCGCAAGGTGCCCGGGCGAGAGCCCAACACCACCTACTTCCTGATGCGCGACTGGCTCAAAGCCTTCCCTGAGAGAAAGAAGGAAAAGGAAGAGTGGGAACACGAGATGGGCGTCTACCATCTCGCCGATCAGCACTACACCGGAGTTCAATCGCAAGTGATCGATCTCTCCAGGCTCAAACCCTCGGCTGCCGATCCTCGCCTGCGACCGTTTTTATCCCAGCTAAACCGAAACACCGTGCTGGTCAACTTTGACTACGCTTTCGGCGAACAAGCGGGAATACTGGTGGAACAGCTCTTCAAGGTTTTCCGCCAGCAGGTGGCCAGTTTCTCGATTATGGGAAAGGCGGGGACCGTAGTCGGTGGTCGGGGCGGCGTGATGCTCCCGACCTACCTCCTCAAGGAAGGCTCTCGAGACGTCTACGACCTGCCCTTCGGCAACGCGCTGACGGAAGACGACTTTGCCGACCTCAACCTCGGCAAGGTTCACGCCGGCGGCCCCATGCTGACGGTGGCGGGCACCATCTTGCAGAACGAAAAGATGCTGCGCAAATATCGTGACGAGTGGAACATTCTGGGCTTGGAAATGGAAGGCATCCCCTACCTGCGAGCCCTCCACCAATGCCTGAAGAGAAACTGGGTGTCAGCCGACCTCGACGTCCTGGTAGGATACTACGCCTCCGACGCGCCCCTGGAGATCGGTGAGACGCTGGCCCGAGAACTTGCTTTCGAAGGGCTCAACCCCACCTACGGTCTGAATATCGCTATTCTGCGCCGAATCCTTCGACGTGAGGAACACGCCACCACGGAAGAGAAGTCCGTGCTAACCGATTCTCGTTCCGAGGCCGTCCTCGACTAAGATGTCTTCTTCGGGAAGATGCAATCCGGGCTTCAGCCATCTGGCCGCGTCTTTCGGCCGCAGTCGAACAATCCGGCTGAACAGCGATATCTCTTGCTCAAAGAGAAAACGGAAAAAGAGTGTGGTGAGAGAGTTGTGGCAGAGCAGAGTGTCGTAGTACTCCGGGGCCAAACGCTTCACTTCCGGTAGCAGGTTCCAGGGCACCGAGGGAAAGTCGTGGTGCTCGTTGTGGTAGCCGACGTTGAGGTTGATGAAATTGAGGGGCCCGTAGTAGCTGTAGGTCTCTTGTTCGTGATCCAGCACGAGATAGTGTTCTTGGATCCAACGAGCTCCCAGCGGATGGAGACCAACCGAAAACCAGAAGCTCGCCAGCAGGTAGAGTAAGGCGGTGGGACCGAGAGTCAGGTAGACCGCACCGATGAAGAGAGCCTGAACGGCGATGTTCAGCCGTGCCCAGAAGTCGAACGCCTGGACGCTTCTGGTTCGGGAAGTCCGCAGAGCTTGAAAAATCGGAAAAAGGAGCAACCAGAACGACTTTCCGATAAAGCCCGACCCGATCAACCTGGCCTCCCACCGACTGGGCAGGTCGGCGTCCAGATCCTCCACCCCTTGAAAAGCATGATGCTTCAGATGGAAATGGCGAAAAGAGAGGGCAGTAGGCACCAGACTTGGCAGATTGGCCACCAAAGCCGCGATAAGATTCGGTTTCACACCTCTGAAAATGAGGTGGTGAGCGGCTTCATGAATACACACGAAGAGGGTGTGGGTGGCGAAAGCCCCGAAGAGATAGGCGGCCAGAAGCACGACGGCAAAGCTCTGTTGGCTCACCGCGCCCGCGACCCAAACCTGGCTACCGACAGCCAGAAGGATGATGACAAAGGTCCAGGGGTTCTTCCGGCCCAGCAAAGGACGGATCTCCGGATGGGCCTTCAGGATCGCCCGAGTGCGCCCTCGGTGGGGTTCAGGCCACTGGCCCTGATAAAATTCGGTAGGAGCTTCCACTGGACTCCGTCTACACCAGATTACTTCATTTGTCAATCGTCGGAGCATAGACTAGAGCGTGTCTAGTAAATCCATCCAGACCACGAGTATATTCAATTTCGAAGGCGAATAAGAGGCGGTGACCACCACCTACAAGATCCGGCTGCAGTCTCTCAAGAAAGAGGCCACTCTGCTTTTCCTGGCCGCGTTCTATTTCCTGATCGCCACCAACACCCAGACCGGATGGCTCTTCGTTTTGAGCGCTTTTCTCCTGGGAGTGCTCGTGATCAGCTGGATCCTTTCCCGGCGCTCCATCCATGGGCTGGACATCGTGGCTAAAATCCACGGCGAGGCTCAAAGAGGAAAAACTTTACGGGTGGGAATCTTGCTCTCCAACGGTTCTCCCAAGCCGGTTCACGAACCGCGTGTCGAAATGGAGCGTCCCGAGTGGGCCAGAGCCACCCCGGACTTTCAGTGGGCCATCCCCAAAATGCCTCCCGAAAGCTCGGCCCGCACCTCCTATTCCGTCGTGCCGGTGGTCCGCGGGGAGCACTCGCTTCCACCCCTACGCATTATTTGCGGAGCTCCTTTCGGACTCTTCACGGTGGTCAAGTCCGTCACCATGGAGAGCACACTTCTTATCTATCCGGAGATAGAGAAACTGCCCCAACTGAAGTCACGCAGCCGGGCAGCAACTGCTCTGGGAGAGCTGACTTCACCCACCGGGCGGGGGGATACCCACAGCCTACGCTCCGTGCGAGAGTACAGACCCGGCGACGACCTTCGCCAGGTCCACTGGAAAGCAAGCGCCCGACTGGGCCCCGGCTCGCCGCTTCTGGTCAGGGAGCATCACGCTCCCGCACCAAACCGAGTGCTGCTTTTCCTCGACACGAGTGGAGAAGGTGCCGAAAAGGGAATCCACCAACCGTTCGAACGGGCCGTGGCTCTGGCAGCTTCCGTCCTCTGGTCGGCCACTCGGGACGGTACCCAGGCCGGACTGGCTCTTCGGGGCGAAGACGGTCAGTGGTCGGTGCTCTGCCACTGGCCTCAGCAGTATCGCGCTCTGGCTCGAATTCAGCTTGACCCCTCCCTTTCTCCGGAGAAGTGGTCCGAGGAGGCAGCGGTTGTGTTTCGCACCTCTCTGCCGAGAGGGTTTCAAACGAGTCAGGCAACCGTCGTGAAGGGAGCGGTGGAAGCCCAGGCCGTAGACAGTCTTCCTTCTTGGATAAACAAGCTCTTTCTTCTTCAAGACCCGACCCACAGCATCTCCGTGTCCAACAATCCCAAGGTCGTAAGATTGGACAGCACTCGTCAGGGGTTTCACGATGTTTAAGCGTTGGAGAGCCTTTCTGGCCAAACATCAGGCCGAGCCCGAGGAGTCGATCGCCTACCGCGTCGCCGTCACGGTCCTGGTGATGTTCGCCCTCACCCTCACTCTTCATCAGTTGGAGTGGCCTTCTTACTCCCCCGTGGTTTTGCTCCTCACACCGGCGGCTTCGGTCCTCTCCTACTATCGTCGCGCCAGTTCGAACATGTGGCTCAAGGTCTTTCTGTCGTTCGCCATGTTGGCCTTGTTGCTGTGGTTCTTTATGAGGCTGGCCGCCACCCTGTACGACCCCCGTCTTCCGCTGGCCGAACTTCTGGTGTGGCTCCAGACTCTCCACGCCTTCGACCTGCCGGCTAAAAAAGATCTGCGCTACACAGGGCTGGTCGCCCTTATTCTGATGGCCATCGCTTGCGTGTTGACCTATTCTTCCTACTTCGCCCCGTTGCTGCTGCTCTTTTGCGTGCTCTTTCTGGGGGTGCTGGCTGTGGATTTCTGGTCCGGAAACCGAACTCCACAGACCAGACTGCAGCTTCAAACCGGCAAATCCGAATCGGGCGGTCTGGATTGGAGATGGCTGGGTAAGACGGTGGCCGGCACCTTGCCGCTCGCCGTCCTGGGAGCCGCTCTCATCTTCCTCTTCATGCCTCGTTATCAGGGTCTCAAGCTGCGCTCTCTTCCGGTCAACTGGGACATGGACTTCAGCCTGGGCCAGATCTCCGACGGCCAGATCCGCAACCTCAACGACCTCTCCCAACAAGATAGCGGCGGAAAACCCCAACGCATCGACGGCGACTCTTACTTCGGCTTCGACTCGGAGGTCAACCTCAACGCTCGCGGCGACCTGAGCGATCGCGTTGTTCTCAAGGTCCGGACCTCCAACTGGCAATACCACCGTGCCGTCACTTTCTCCGAATACACCGGCTACGGATGGAAAGGGATCCCCTGGGAGCCGAAGCTGAAAACCATCACCACTCCCCCGTTTCGTTTCCCCGCCGTCAACTGGCGAGACGAGCGAGTCACCATCTACTACGCCGAAACCGACCTGCCCAACATCGTCTTCACTCCGTCCAACCCGTATCGGGTCTACTTCCCCTCCAACGAACTTTATTCGGTCAACTCCTTCGAAGAAAGAAGCTCCCTCTACGCCAATACCCCCGCCACCCTGGTGGCGCCTGTCTTCCTGGAAGAAGGCGTCGTCTACTCCGTAGTCAACCAGGTGCCGGCGGCAGGCTCTCGTTTGCTGGCCAATCTTCGACCCAGGCAACAAGAAAAGCTCAAGGCTCACCTCGCTCCCTACCTTCAACTGCCGGACTCCGTCACAGAGCGCACCAGAGATCTGGCCCAAAAAATCACCGAAAACTACGACACCGACTGGACCAGGGCCACCGCCCTGACCACTCATCTCCAACAAAACTACACCTACGATCTGGACGTTGATTTCTATCCGGAGGGGGCGGACACAACCGACCATTTCCTCTTCGAGGCCAAAGTCGGCTACTGCGAACAGTTCGCCACAAGTCTTTGCGTGATGGCCCGCAGTATCGGCCTACCGGCGCGCTATGTCACGGGCTATCTCCCCGGCACCTACAACCCCGTCTCAGGCTTCTACGAAATTAGAGCCTCCGACGCCCACGCCTGGTGTGAAATCTACATGGGTGAATTCGGCTGGATGATTTTCGACCCGGTACCAGGCGGAAATGCCAATCCCGAAGTTGGCGACCCCCCTCAAGACAGATGGCTTCTCGAGTCGCTGCTGGAGTACCTCAACGTCCCACCTTCCGTCAGGTCGGCCCTTCCCAATCTCCTCCGACTGCTGGTGGTCCTGGCCGTTCTCTCTCTCATTCTGGCCCTCTGGAGAGGTCGCTCTAGGTCGGACTCCTCTCCCTCCTCGAAGCTCGCGCCTTATCTCAGGAAAGCAGAGAGCCTGACTTCGTCCCGCAGACCGGGAGAAACCGTGAAGCGGTGGGCGGAAAGACTCTCCGAGCACGCTCCGTTGGAAGTCGTCGCACGTATTTACGAGGAATCGTACTATCGAGGTCGAGAGTTAGACGAAAGTCAGGAATCGGAACTCAAGCAAGCTGTCGAAAGACTCAAGGAGCGTAGCTCTCGCGAAGACGCCTGAGTTCCTCCCATTGATGGGGCCTGGGGATCAGCTTGCGCACCAGCGGCCGCTGAGCGGGCGTCAAGAATTTGTCGGCATCGGCCAGAGCCTGGCCCAGCAAGCCCATCAAGCGTGCCGGTTGACCTTTTGCCTGCTGAAACTGAGGTGCATACCCGTGAGCCAGTTGGCGCAGTTGAGCTTCTTGCTCGCCGGACAAGTTTAATTTGGAGTAAGCCTCCACCTGGTCCGGCTCGGCGATCTCGATCAACTTGGCGAGGAGATCCTCCGGTGGCGCTGCGAGAGCCGTCGCGGGCAAAAAGAAGAAGGCAAAGATCAGTATCAGTTTTTGAAATCTCATGGCGTGTCCAGATCCTTTACAACCGATAGCTTAATAGAATGTCGCGATCTCCGCGAGAGGCTTCTTGGTGATATCCGGTACTTCGACACCTTCGGCCGGGTAGCCTACGACCAGGATCAGGAAGGCGCGTTCCCGCTCCGGTCGCTCTAGAATTTCCCGTAAGAACCCCATCGGACTCGGAGTGTGAGTCAGAGTCGCTAACCCACAGTGATGCAGCGCCGTGATGAGCATCCCGGTGGCGATCCCCACGGATTCCGACACATAATAGTTCTTGACTTTGTTGCCGTCCTCGTCGAGGCCGTAGTTCTCAGCGAAGATGACAATCAGGGCGGGAGCCTCTTCGAGAAAAGGCTTGTGTTCGTCCGTCCCCAGAGGCTCCAAGGCAGCCAGCCACTCTTCCGGAGCGCGACCTCCGTAGAAGGCTTCTTCCTCGGTCTCCGCGGCCTGACGTATCCTTTGTTTCAGGGCGCGGTCGGTGACCACGGCAAAATGCCACGGCTGGTGGTTGGCTCCGTTGGGTGCCGTGCCGGCCGCGAGAAGACAGTTCTTCACGACCTCCATGGGTATCGGCCGCGAGGAAAACTCGCGAACGGTGCGGCGGCGTTTGAGCTCCTGAAAAAACGAAACGGAGCGAGATAGCATCTCCTCCGGTTCGTATTGTTCGTATTGCTCGTATCTAACGGACTTGACGAACTTCAAAAGACGATGCGGTCTTCCGGCAGTCCCATTTGGATGGCACAGCTGCGACACACCCCGTGGGATTCGGGCACCTCGTCAGCTTGTTCTTGCTGAGACTGGGGCGCTTTCATCTCCGTGTTGCACCAGGCACATATCAATCTAAAGTCAGCGGCGACGTAGCTCATAGTTGTAATCTTATCCTCTCGGCAGGGCCTGTTCTCGACCCGATTCCGTACCCTTAAATTACACTGAAATTTTTGCCGCATTGTTCCCGATTTGTTTCCGACGCGTCAGGAGGTTGGAATTGCCAGTTGGCTTAAACAGGGCCACTTTGAGTGTCCGGCCGTTTACAATCCGTTCATCATGTCACTCGACCTTGAGACTAAAATAGTGATGTGAATATCCAGTCTACTCGACGAACCACGAATTCACCTCAACGCCCGGCGGTCCAGAGACCGACCGCGGAGTCTTCCACTGCCACCTCGCGGAGACCCACCCCACCTTGGCGTGCCATCACTCTGAACGAAGCGGTGGTCGAGATCCCTCAAAGCTTACTTGAGCTGTCTCCCCTGGCCAGTCAGGCGCCCACCGCCGCAGGTGTTGTCCAAGCCGGCGTATCGGGACTGGCTGCTCTGCGAGCGGTCCAGTGTTTTCACGATGCGAAAAGCTTGGAAGAGGTTCTAGAGGGTGTCTCTTCCAGCGCCCTGGCCCTAGCTGGAGGGTCCACCTTCTTGCCTGCCGGAGGGGCCGCACTTCACAACAGTTTTATGTTTGCGCACGGCGCGGCCGAATTTTCACTGGGCATTCGGGAAGTCAGCGAAGAGCTGAAGAAAGAAGCTCCGGCCAAGCTGGAACTCGCGGCAGGGATGCTCGATACCGCGAAAGGAGCATCAACTTTCTTGCCTCTGTTTTTCCCAGAGACCGGCACGGCGGTCAATCTCTTTCAAATCGGAGCGATCGTCACCAAATCGCTCATGGAGCCCCACATGGAGCGCTCTCGCAATTCGGAGAGTTAGTTGAGAGAAACCTGGCGACTCTTCTTTTTCTCTCGCGTGCTTTCCAGGAGTTGGTAGTAGCGAAGTCCGGGGTCGGTTTCCGCCAGCAACATCATCTTCTCTTCGAGCGGCAGATTTGGCGTGTGGAAAGCAGCCACATCCAACCAAAGTTCCGTGGGCATTTTGCCTTTGAAGGCGCGAACCTGTTCCGGTAGCCCACCCAACTCAGGGAGCTTTTTTCTTGTCCAGCTCTGACTCGGCATCGGTTCGCAAGTCCAAAAAAGTCTCTCGTTTTGGTAGTCATCCCCTAGAATGCGAGCCCGGTCTATACCAGCCAGAGTGGCCTGAAGTCCGTGACTGGTACGCTTGATACTTCTCAATTGAGCCAGGCAACCCACCTCGGGCACGAGCCAACCCTTGCTGGTCCTCGTCCCGTTGGCCACCACCAGTAAGCCTCCGTTCCGCCGAGCCACTTCCAACTGTTGCTGGAGCGCCGGAAATCCAAACTGCAGACTGACCGTGCAGCCGGGAAAGAGCACAAAATTTGGAATGGGTAGGGCCGGGAAACGCTTCATCTTTCTAAAATTCTGAATATTGAACGGTTTTCCCTGGGCCGGGGCATGCCTAGTCCTGTTTCGGAGGTGGACACTTCACTTTGCCGCGCACTTGAGGAGGCCGAACTCCTCCGTCCGGCTGCGGAGGTCTGACACTTCCTCGAATCGGTGGCTCCGGAGGTACCGGCCTGGGAGGGTGTTTGATAACCGGGGGCGGTGAATCCATCAAGTCTTCCGGCAGCTCCCAGCCGTCATCCGCGTCGTCCGGGCGGCTCTCCGTCAGATCGTCGGGCAGCTCCCAGCCGTCCTTCTTCGGATCCCGTCGAGCGACTATATCGTAGCTGTCTTGCAATCCGCAGACGGAGAGAACACCTCCGGCAAATAAGAGATTGGCGAGGAACTCACGGCGAGGAAGTTTGGCGTTCTTATTGTTCATATCTCTCTTGGTCGCCGGCTGACAGAGTTTATTTCTTGGAAGCCTCTTTATTGGCCCAATAGGCTTCCACCAACACCTTGGATGCCTCCTCAAGATCGCCCAGCCCGAAGAACAGATAACGGTCGTCTTCATTTTCGAACGCCAGCCGCATCCTTGCCACCGAGTCCAGACTCATCTGAAGACCTTGTCTGGTAAGGTTCAGAGCTTCCAGCAGACCCTGCTGCTGAGAGGGCGGGGCTCTGCCGATCAATTTCTCTTGCTTATCCGTCTCTCCCAGATGACCGGCGAAGTTCTCCTCCAGATGGTCCAGAAACTCCGCTAGTTGCTCCACCCCGACCGCCCCGGCTTTCCACCCTTCTAAGAGGTGAGCCGCCATCGCGTAGTTCTTGGTCAGATTGCCATCCTCCCCGGGCTGTTTGCGCTCCAGGCCCTGATGCTCTTTCAAATTCAGCGCCTGCCCCGCATCAACGGCGGTGGGCAACGCGCGCCCGCATCGACCACACTTCGGTTCCCCTCGCTGATTGACGTGAGAACAAAAGGGACAACTGACCTCCGCCATGGCTTCGATGTGCTCCATGCCCTTCAGGTGGCCCGCCATCATCTGGTTTGTCGCCTCCTGAACCAGATCAAAGCCGTACTCAAAGAAGCCTTCTTCCGGCTCCTCGACGTCCGGGGGCAACTCTTCCGCGAACTCTAAGGCCATGAACTCGCAGGCCTCCAGGAGAATTTCAAAAGCGTCATAGATGAGCTTGAACGCTTCATTCTCCGGATTGGAGACTTTGGTTTCCACTTGATGCTCCAGCTGGCGAAGCTGGGCTTGAGAAAATCCACCGATCTCCGCAATCACATCCATCACGTCCCCGGGACCGGCGACCTCCTCACAATAGTCTTCCCAGACCCGGCCCAACGCCTTCAAGGCGGGTGAATCGTAGTTGCCGTCTGCGTCCGGCTTGGGCGGACCTGGAGGACCCGAGGGAGATTCCATACCACAACTATGCAACGAGGGTCATTTCAAACCCTACCGGGGGGAGGCAACCGGCAGAGTGAGAAACTCTCCGGTATGGTACCGATCTTTCTGGACTGGGATGGAGTGGTGGTCGACTCGACCCAACTCTACCTGGATTTGTTGAAGCGCATCTGCTCGCAACATAACAAGGTTCTCCCCGTGACCGATGTTGACGAATTTCGGTCGTGGTATCGCTCCAACTGGGAAGAGAATTTCTACGAAGTCGGATTCACCCACCGGGAGTATCTGCAGATCTGCGACGAGTACCCGGACACACTCGACTACCGGGAGGCCCCGTTCTTCGAGGGCGTGGAGGACCTGATTCGCGGACTGGCTTCCAGGCATCCACTGGTTGTGGTTTCTACCGCCCCCACCCGGCCTATCATCGATCGCCTTCGGCAAGCCGGGCTTCACGATCTTTTTGAGAGTGTCACTGGAAGTGACGACGGGAGCACGGAAAAAGAAGAGCGTCTGGCCGGCCATCTCGCTCGCCTGGGAAGCAAGACTGGCGTCATGGTGGGCGACACCGACCTGGATGTCTATGCGGGTCGAGCCAACGGCTTGAGCACCGTGGGCGTCGGATACGGCATGGTCGACGAGGCACGCCTGCGAGCGGCGAAGCCCGATTTCATCGTCACTCACCCCAATGAATTAGCCGAAGCCATTCGCCTTGCGGGCGTTCGTGCCGCCGCCTCTAAAAATTGAGATTGATACCCAAACGTATAGGCCGGTCGGAGGCCAACAGATAGCGCGAAAACAGCAGAATCTTCGTACCGTGTGAACAAACACACTAAGGGAAGTCACCATGAATATCTTGCTCCATCGCCTCACCGAGTCACTCCAAAACAAAAGCGTCGGAGCGATCTGGGTCACCGTCTGGACCATCCTCAGTATAACCCTGGCCGCCGCTCTCTACGGCACAATGCTGTGTATCCACAGCTTTCTCGTCATCTACGGTGTTGAAGCGCCGGTCTCGAACTATCTTATGATCGCCAATCTGAGCTTTCTCGGTCTGTTGACCATCATCGTCACCCTGGGCGTCTTTTCAGCCCAGCAACTCAGTAGAGTCGACCAAGCAATCCGGCATACTTTGCTGTCCGTGCGCGAAGGCGACCTTTCGGCCCGAGTGGACCTGAGAGACTATCCGGAATGCCGTGGCTTGGAGACCCTTGTCAACGATACCCTGGAAGTGGTCCAGCACAGGATTGAGACGACCTCTATTTCCTGAGGAGATTAAAGACTATTTCTAGCAGCAAATCAAAAGAGCGACCTTCCGGTCGCTCTTTCTGACGTTAATCTCGTTATCTTTCGGCTACCAGCCGAAGAATCCACCTGCGCAACCGCAGCCGCTGGCCTGGTAGTGGCCGCCGCCCCAACCCGGGACCATCGGAGGGTTGTAGGTGCTGAACGAGCCGCCTTGACCAAAGATGTTGCCGTAGCTGTGATTGCCGGCGTGAGCGCCGGTCCAAGCGTTGCCGCCCCAGTTGGAGTGGGCTGCTTCGAACGGGTTTACTTGGGTCTGCTGACCGTAGTAGTTTCCGTTGTAGACGTTGCCGCCGGCTGAAGCGCTGTTGAAAGAGAAAGGGCTGGAGTTTTCGTAGCCGCGATGGTAGTTGCCGAAGACATCGTTGCTCCAGTTACCGGCTTCATATCCGCCGTCCGAGAAGACTCGAGCGCCGCCGCCCTGGGAGCCCCACATATTGTGGTTGGAGTAATCGCCACCGGCGTATACGCCGCGTTGGGTGTTGAAGCCGATTTCCGCGCCGCCGTGGCCGAAACCGAAAGGTCCGTTGCCCCAGCTTTCGGAGCGAAGACCGAAGTCGAAGTCTAGTTTGCCATCGTTATTGGAATCGCCGATTCCGATGCGGAAGCCGTCTTGTTGAAAAATTGGGATTGACATAGTGAGTAGTGGTCTCCTGATCTGCTGTTAAGCTTATTATCCGACACCGGTCTTAAAAAAACCAGAAATGACATGTTAAAAAACTATTGCCTTATGTTACCTCTTCGACGTTGTCTACGGTCCGCCTACCAGCTTTTGGCGTAGAGTTAACTGTTTGGCAACAAGAAGTTACATCCCCGCAACAACTCGTTAAGATAGTGGCGCTTTTCAGCGTTGCAGGCGGTTGGTTTAACTGAACTAATTTAAGAACGTGTGGCCCCGACGACGAAAGCAAATCCAAGCTCTGATCTTTGACGTCGGCGGAGTGTTCGTGCGGACCCAACTCGAGAGCTTTCTGGAGATTGGTAGCCTTCTCTACGGCTGTTCCGCCGACATACTCAAAACCCATATCACCGCGCTGATCGAAGAGTTGGAACGCGGTGAAATTGACAGCTACGCGCTTTGGGAAGAGTTGGGCGAAACGCTGGCTATCAATGGACTGGGTAAACCCCAGGAGCCGGAAAAGCTGGAGGGGTTGTGGCACAAGTCCATTGAGGAGTCTTTAGTAGTCGTTCCTGAAATGCTCGAACTCTGCAGGCAACTGGAGGGGAAGATCCCGATGGCCGTTCTCTCCAACACGATCCACGACCACGCGGAGAATCTTCGCAGTCGCGGTGTCTACGATCTGTTCAATCCCTGTGTGCTCTCCTGCGAAGTGGGAATGCGCAAACCCGAGTCCCGCATCTATCACGCGGTTTGCGAGCTGCTGAATGCTCCACCCGAAAGATGTCTCTTTATCGATGATCTCCAAGTCAACATCAAAGCGGCTCGGGCTTGCCGACTTCAGACTCATCATTTCGTGGGGATCGAGTCGTTCCGGAGAAAAATGGTCACTCTGGGCCTTCTGGAGACCGAAGAAGTAGGCTAAGTCGTCCCATCTGTCCGAACCGCAATCTCCTTGTAACAATCGAAACCCCGGAGCCCTTCTCACTCCACCTTCCTTCCACGTATCGGGTGTATCTTGACCATCAGAAACAGCAAGGAGTCCACTATGAACATCAATACATCCTATAACCCGACCATTTTAGCAAGATATCAGAACAGCGCTCCCGCGGCCGCTAGCGAGCCGAACCTGGAAGCACTCTACGGCACCGATCAAGTGACCATCGGCCAGTCTGAGCGTGGTCTTGCCGAAGGTCTTCTTCTGGCCGACTGCCTGGGAGATGTAGCGTGTGTGAACATGGATAAGACCTGCCACGGCTACTAAACTTCCCCACACCCCGTAAGAGACGAAAGAAGTCAGATTCTGTTCTGACCTTTTTCAGTTTGTTAACAGCAGGCAGCGACCGTTCCAGCCTTTGTCCACCCGACCGAATTAGACTGACGGTATGAGGATCCAAACGCTTGCTCAACTGCCGGTGTCAGCCTACCAGCGCTACATCTCCAAAGACTACAACGGAGTCAGAGGCTCTCAGTGCGCCTTTCATCCCAGCTGCTCGGCCTACGCCAAAGAGGAGCTGACCGACAAAGGCCTGTCCGGCCTCAAAGACACGTTCTACCGTCTCCGTCGCTGCACCGCCGGCACCAGTTCCGAGAGGCTCACCTCCTTTCTCCTTCACGCCGCCCACTGCCCTCCGGGACGTGTCTCGGAGTTTTTCACCCTTGAAGACCCGCAGGTGCAAAAACATTGGGATCGGTTTCAAGAAAAGCTTGCGAGCAATCGTTCTCGTCTGATGGGTGACGAGCCCCGGCAGGGTGCCGAGGGACTGACCGAAGCGATGTCGGAGTTCTTCCAGCACGTTCATCTGTCCGTGCAGGGCGAGCTGAAGCCCGGTGCTGTGCCGCACTTCCATTTGCAACTCAAACGACAACCTCAGCCTTTGGTACGAGCCGATCGGGGGGGCTTCGCCAACCTCGTCCGCTCCGCGAGTTCCAATGTGATAGGCGCGGTTGGTGCCGGAGTGGGTGCTGTCGGCGCGAGCTTGGGCGCCGCCGTTGTAGGATGGCGAGAAGGCTTGGCTGCCGGTTCAGGTAGGCTTCCCCTGGTCAAGAAGAAAACGGAAGACCGCTACGGCATCGGTTCGCTATCCTTGAGCGAGCCGTTTCTCGAGAAGATGAGCCGGGCCGCGACGAAACTCGACCGGATTCCGGGGAGAGTGGCGGAAACCGTCATCGGCGGAGCGATCGGGGGATCTGTGGGGCTGGTTGCAGGAGTGGTTGGAGGGAGCCTCTTCGGAGCCCAAACCGGATGGCAAATGGGCCGACTGCTGGGCACCAACTGGACGGACGAAAAGCTCTCCCAAGCCTTTCCTTCGAAAGGTGAGAAACCAGCGCAAACGCCAAGGGAAAACAAGCCGGATTCTAAGACGCCGGAGATGGATTCGAACCAGGTAGCCCTGTTTCAACGACTGTTGAGTCAGGTTCCCCCTTCTCTTACTCCCCGGCTCCCCAAAGCGAAAATCGCACCGGCGTGGACGGTGGTCGGACTGATGGACGGTACCGACCCGGCCCTGGAGCGTCACGAAGTCGCCAAGCTCGATCATTTTCGAGATCGAGCACCCGACGGCCTGAGCAGCTTTCTTCATATTAGGCGTGGCTCGAGCAAACTAAGCAAGGCTCTCCCCTGGATAGCCGCGGCCGCAACGCCCTTGGCGTTGGTAGCCAGTCCCGTACTCGGGGTGGGAGCGGCGGTTGGTCTGTGGACGATTCTGGAACATAATTTCCGTAAACAAGAAAGCCGGCAGAACGAACAACTCCGGAGCCAGGCTCCGATATGGGACGGCTCCAGGGCATTTGAAGGAAGCTCGGTCGTCGAAGAGAGTTCTTCGACTGCACCTTTGAAAACCAACGAACTGGCGGAAATGTTCGAACAAAGACTACCCGAAGACGGCGACCGCAGCATCCTGCTGCTCTCCGGTCACGGTAGGGGTTCCAACGACATCGGTGGATACCGTCCGCGGTCGATAGCCAAAGCCTTGAGCATGGCAGGCCGCCATGTCCGACTCGGTGTTCTCGAAGGATGCCAAACCGCCACTCTAGAGGGACTCGCACCACTCCAGGGGCAAATGCGATTTGCCGCAGCCAGCCAGCTTGATATGGACGGGATGGGGTTGCCGTGGCACCATTTATTGGGGCATCTCAGTGAGATGGGAGAAAGCCCGGAAGAGTTTGCTCGAGCCACGGTCAATCTGGTGGGGGGACTCCCGACTGTTCCCTCTTTATCCTTGCTGGACTTGAAAGCCCTGCCCGCCCTGCAAAGCTCAATCGAGTCTCTGAGCCGCTCGCTCCTGGTCAACAAGGAATCGCAGAACGTCAAAAAGGCAGTCGAGAAAGCTACCTACGCCACTCCTCAGGGGATGGCAAAACTGGCCAGACCGAAGCGAGTCGATCTGGCCAAGTTTCTGAATATTCTAGGCGAGAGTAGTCTGACAGAGGAGACTCGGACCGAGCTGAATCGGACACTAGAAGCGCTCGGTCGTGTTGTCGTGGTCAATAAATCCGAAGCTCCCTTGGGCGGCCTGTCTATGGAGATTCCTTCGTCGTTGAGACGTGGTGAGTATGTCGACCGAACAGGGATGAGAAACTGGGCAGCCTTACACCGCTGAGCTTCCACACTCCCGCCGCCCCCGCAGCCAACAAAGAAAGAAAGCTGCCTCTCGACCTGAAACGCTAACTGAAGAATCGACCACCGTGCTTGGCTAGCCAGATTGTTTCTTTCTCTAAGTCCTTAAAGAGCTGAAACAGTCGGGTTTTCTTTAGGTGTTCTTCTCGGTACTTCTGACTTTGCGCCGATTGGAAAACAGCCGGGACGAAATTTGTCTCTCTCACCGGACCGCGATAACGACCCGGGTCCGGAGGAAGAGCGTTGGTCAGTCGCCAGCGCAGGCTGTCCAGCATCCTTGCGCGCCAGGAGAGATGTTGCGACACAGACTCCAAACGAGCCCGCTTCTCTTCAGAATCGCGAATCTGTAAGGTTGTCAGGTCGTTGGGTAGACCTCGACCGTCGAGATAGGTCACCACGTTGAGTTTGTCGAGGCGGTGAGCTTCCAGGTGAAAATGGGCCACAATCCCGTCCTGTACCCAGGCCAGGTAGTATCCCGGTCCCACGCTGCGGGCCAATCCCGATACACTGGGGTCGAAAAAAACTTGCACTCCTAACAAGCCTGCTTCTCTCGCCGGTCCTTCCGCCCACTCGTCCGCCACCAGTCCCTTACCGTCGGCCATGGCGCGGGCGACGTCGACTCGGCGGGGAAAGCCTAGCCGTCTTCCGTCCATTGCGATCGGGATCGGGAAACACTTCGCCCGACTCTCTAGTACCATCGAAAGATCCCCGAAATCCGCCCTCCAGAAAAACCTGAAGGCCTGTCTGCTGGAAATCTTCTTAATGAGGGTCACCACAAACTCCCCATCCACGGCTCTGCCCTCCTGCCTCCAAGCGTCGGTCGCTTGAACCAGTTCCGTCCCCTCGAAGGCTAAGCAGTGGGTAGCGGAGCCGCCGACCCAACGGAACTGACAACGCTCATACCGCTTATCGTTGATAAGAGTGAGTACCGCGGCAAAGAGATGGTAGTGACCTCTCCAATCCTTCTGGTGTTCGAATACCGTCGCGCAAGTCAACGGATTGTCCGGTGCCACGCCGGTAGCACGCAGAGTCAGCGTTCGGCGTTGCACCTTAATGTCTAGCGTCTCCACCCCCCAGCAGCAAAGCGCCTGGAGAATCTTCAGAATCCATCCCTCGGAGTACGGCAAGATAGCCCCAAACTTGCGAAGCAGTTCGGAGGGATTCACCTGGAACTCCCCCGAGGTCACCGACTTGCCGGCCGAGAGAGTGTCGAGAAAACTTTGAAGGTCTTGTTTGGAACTCATCGCTTAGAAGATCGATTCGACCACTTGCATGCAAGTGACCGTCCACCCTTGACCCCCCTCTATTTCGATCTCCAAGAGAGTCTTGGGTTCGCTCTCTTGAGTCAGGATCATCAACCGAGCCGAGTCCTTGAGGTTTAGGGCGACCCCGACCCGACCCGGTTGGAACGACTCACAAAGAAGGACCGAATCGACCTCGCCGTCGGAGAGCAGTGGATAGCCCCAATTTCGGATCATCTTCCTCTCGCTCAAATCAACCAGATACTCACGCAGGACGACCTGCTGTTCTCGCTCTGCCAGTAGCAAGGCGCGGTTCTCGGCCCACAGGGAGGCCAAAGCTTCATGCGGATAGTGTTCCTCCTCCATCGTTAGAGAGAAAGGAACCAACAACGGATGGAGAGCACGCGGGTCCCCCACCAGCCATTCGACTCGCCGCCCAGCCGGATTCACCTCGGCCACCAACTCGGATGAGAGGACAAGGGAGTTCTCGGAGGTCCAGGCGGGTCCTGTCCTGGTCGGATGGATGCCCAAGAGAGTGAAAGCTGAAATGGACGTTTTCGACCCACCGGCCAGGTCTACACCAACCAACTCATCGTTGTTCAAAGCCCAGGCTCTGCTCGCCGACTCGATCCTCACAGAGTCCGAATACGGCCCCTCCAACGGCAATGGGCTGGAGGCCAGGCGTCGACCGGTCAGGTCTTCCGTCTCAACGAAACCAGCCAGAAAATTCAGGTTCAAAATTCGTCCATTATCGAGCCAACGACCGAAAACACTGTTGGGTGCCCGCACGCGAAGCCAAACGATCTCTCCTAGCGGGGTCAACAGCATTTGATGCGCCTGCAACGGACCTTCTAATTGGCAAAAGATATATCCATCGAGTCCGGGCTCGGAACGGATGACTCGAATCTCGGGCAGGCCATCGGGCAGAGGGGGGGCCGTCACTTCCGTATCGGGACAGTACACCTGTCGCCCTTCCTGGTCGAAAAGCGTCAACCGTAGGGTCTGCATGCCCGGACTGAGGCCCGCTAGCGGGAAGGAGTGACGACGTGAGAGTTCCGAGGAGGAGGGCAAACTCCGAACACCCTCGATGGCGATCTGCTCGACCCGTACCGGCCTGGTCGACGATATCTCGCAGACCGCCGAAAGCGGTGAAACGCCGTAAGGGTTGACCACGATATCAACCTGCTGAAGCGGCGACTGTCTTACCAGGAGAAGACTGAGAAAGCCGACCAAGAAAAGCCCGAGCGCACAAACCGTTTTCATCCTAACAGGCACGTTCTCTCCTTCGGAGAACTGAGACAAGGTTCCTCACTACGGGGACCAAAATCGGGGATGAGCAGAGAGCCTAAAGAAGATAGTTGGCTGCAAAGGTGGCTGCCTCAAGCTGCGGGCTTGGATTTGCGTTCTCTGGCTTGCGCGCGGATGGCCTTCGGCGTGATCATTCTTCTGGATCTTGCCGTTCGCTCATCGTCGCTTCGAGCTCATTACACCGACCTCGGCATCATGCCCGTGGAGGTCTACCACCAACTGGGGGTACCTTTTACTCTGTCGCTCCACGCCATGAGCGGCGAGGTCTGGTTTCAAACCGTCCTCTTTCTTATCAACGCTCTGGCCGCATGCGCTCTCCTGGTCGGTTGGCGCTCGCGCACCGCTACTCTTGTTTGCTGGATCTTCCTGATCAGTCTCCACAATCGCAATTTCCTCTTGCTCAACGGCGGGGACACTTGGATGCGAAACATGCTGTTCTGGGGCATCTTTCTCCCCTGGGGAGACCGCTGGTCGTACGATGCCCGCCAAGTGGCCAGATCCGAGAACAATCAGATACTCTCCTCGGCGACCGCCGGCTACTGCCTCCAGATCTTCTGGGTCTACATTATGGCCGGAGTCTTCAAAACCGGAGCAGCTTGGTGGCAAGAGGGTAGCGCGACCCAGCTCACTCTACAACTGGCCGAGTGGACAGGAGAGCTCTCTTTCTACGGGCTTTACTACCCTACCTTACTCAAGTACTTGACCTTTTCGGTCCTCGTCTTCGAACTGATTGGCCCGTTCCTATTCTTCGCACCGTTTGCGACTCAACAGCTGCGCCTCTTCTCGGTACTCGGCTTCCTGAGCTTCCACCTGGGTCTCGCTCTCTTCATCGAGATCGGAATCTTCCCGTACGTTGGGATGATCGCCGTATCGACTCTTATCCCCGCTCTCTTTTGGAATCTAGCTCTTCCCCGGAAGCTCGAAAAGTTTCTGGACAAGGTGTGGTCCAAGCCGGGGAGCAAACAGAGGCGCATCTATCGTCCGAAAAAGACGACCAACTGGCTTCTGGCCATCGTCATCTTCTACGTGGCTCTGTGGAACGCCGGCAGTTGGAAGCAAGCCTATGCCCCCGCGGCCCGGGCTCAGGTGCCGGGTTACCTCCTCGGGTTTGATCAGTACTGGGGCCTCTTTGCCCCCGAACCGCCTCGATATCATAACTGGTTCGTGGCGGTCGCCACTCTGGCGGACGGTCGGAAGATCGATCTCATCCGAGACGGGAAGCCTTTGGTTTGGGATAAGCCCTCAAGTTCGGTCATCTATAAAACGCAGCGTTGGAAACGGATGCTGGTGAGCATGTCCAACGACTTTGGAAAGCCGACCCGAAAACCGTTTCTGAGGTTCCTCTACCGGAAATGGCTGCCACTCCGCCCCGACATTCAGGAAATCGAGCTGATTCGGATGGTCCAAGAATCCCGTCTCGACTTCGAAGAGGTCCCGCCTCAGAGAGCCCTCGTGGAAAGGATGACACGTGAAGAGTTTTTGGGATCCTAAGGCCCTGGGATGCTTCCGGGTCGGTCTGGGCCTCTATCTGATCGGCTACACCATACTCTGCTTAAACTCCGGTACCGCTCTCTTTACGGACCAGGGAGTGTTGCCTATCTACGTTCTAGCCGGCCTGAACACGGGAAAAGGGTACGGCTCTCTGTATCTTGCTAGTCGCTGGTGGGCCTGGGCCTACTTTCTGCTCTTCGGGCAACTGCTTCTCTCACTCTGTTTTGCGATCGGTTTCAGAGTTCGGCTCGTCACGATACCCTTAGCCTACCTTCTGTGGAGCACGAACACACGCAATCCACTTATTGTGGGCTTGGCCGAAGAATGGGTTGTCCTGTTGGTGCTAGCAGCGTTTCTGCTTCCCGTGGGCCAGGCCTTTGCCGTGGAAGACTCGCCCTGGTGGCGTCCGGCCTCCAAATCGCTCCAAGGCGCGACTCGTTTGGTCGGACTCTCTCTACTCCTATCCTTGCCTGCAGCCTGGTTGACCGAGCAGCTTTTCACCCATCCAGAATCTTCTTGGAGTTGGCTCGGAGTGGCAGCCCTGGCGGGTTTGCTCATACGAGGGCGGGCCCGCAATCTCGCCGTCGTTCTTTTCGCGGCCTGGACCGTAGCCACGTGGTCTCCAGACCCACTTCTGCTCATCGGTCTTCTTGTCGGGGTGGCCTTTATAAGATTGAAGTCAGATGGAGACGACAGCGCCGACAACCTCATCTGGATACCGCTTCTCATGACCGTGCTGCTTCAGTTGCAATGGGTCAGCTATCGAACCGACCTGACAAAGACCCCCTTCCCACAAAAGATCTTGAGGCAGAAAATCTTGACCAGCGATTTCTATCTCGAGGTCGGCTTTTCCCCAAAACTGGAACGGGCCCGGTCAGTGAAGCTCTTCCCCAGACTCGACGATCGCTCGCTCCTCATGCGACGATACTTAAACCGACTGTACGCCGACCCCGACCCCGGACTCTTTTCGCCTCTCATGACATTTTACGTCGACCGTTCGGAAAACCTGAAGATAGGAGAAAGTAAAACTTACACCATTTTCCTACATGCCCCCGGAAACCGGGGAGGGCAGTTCAGGACCCAAACAGTAACCAAGAACAGCGATATCTGGGAACGGATGCCCGCGCTGGACAGAAGCCCGCTTCAATGAAAAAGATTTCATGGTTGTCGGAATATAAACTATAGGATAAACTGAATAGACATGGCTGCTCATTCACGCAACAACTCTGAAAACAGAGGCATGATTCTTTTTATGGTCATGGTGACAGCCTTGTTGTTGATCGGGTTTGTCGGTGCGCTCGGTGTTTTATCCAAGAGAAATCTTAACGATGTTGTTGATCAGGTTGATTCTAAGAGGGCTAAGTATGCGGCCTACGCCGGATTGTCGGAGGCATTGGCAGAGATACGTAAGCCGGGGAATAGCGGTTGGTCCGCTGGATTCCCTGAAACGGCGCTCGCTACTGACGCAAACGCTACGTATGAGGTAACGATCGTCAACAATATTGACGGTTCATTGGATGCCCAGTCAGCCTTCGCTCCCGAGGGAGGGACCTGGGTTCCTCGCGGAGCCGCCTGGATTCGTTCCATCGGGAGAGTGGGCGGACAAACCTCGGGTGCTGGCGGCATGGTCGCACTGGCCGGTTTTTTCAGGCCGACTTTCAACTTTGCGCTCTTCGGTTTGGAGTCCATCAACGTAAGTGACTCTGATATCAAACCCTATCGCTCCGACGGGCAGGCACCCGCGCCGAACACCGCGCACGTTGGGACCCGCCAGAACGGTGAGCCTGGCAGTCCGGTCATTCCCCCTATCAGTCTGAACAATGCCGAGATCGAAGGGGACGTCATTGTCGGCGTAAATGGCGACCCGACGTCAGGCTCAGCTATCGCTAGCTCAGGTTCCTCGATCGCCGGTGACAAGAAGGCGTCTGATGAAGAAGTCAACATTCAGCGATTCTTTCAGTCCCCTCCCGTACCGGTCGAGTTCGGAGACCCCACCTGGGATGTAACTTTACAGGGGGGCGGCCCCGACACGGTTCTCGACATGCCTCCCGGCACCTATCGAGACGTCGTCATCAGCGACGGTGCCGTGTTAAACCTGAGCTACGACCCAACAAACCCGGTCTATCGTTTTCGAAGCCTGACCCTCACCGGCGCAAATTCACGAATTCGTGTCCCCGCAAGCCAAAACGGCACCGAGCCGATCATCGTCTACGTCGACCAGAATGTCAGCATATCGGACTCCAACTTGGTCGGGTCTTATGCCCCAAACTGGGATGACCCCAACACCGCCGACGTGGCTTCGGCCCCTCGTGAACTGCAAATTTACATGCTGGGTGATGATACGACAGAGTTTCGCGTTGAGAACAATGCCGAGGTACACCTGGTGACAGGTGGATTCTCAAACAGAGTCTTGGTAGACGGCGCCAAGCTCTTCGGCGGCGTAATCGCACGTCAGATTGACATCACCGGTGGCGCGGAAGTCCACTACGATACTCGACTTAAGGGTGTCCTTCTCGAAGGAGAAGGTGAAATCACTCTTATTTCAGAGGATCCGATTCCGCCCGCCGTTGCGCAAGCAGTAGCGAAGGGAGACCCGGGCCCAACAGCGCCAGCGGCTGCACCCGCTCCACCCGCCGCACCTGCCTCAGTTGTACCGACGACGACAACCACTGGAGTAGCCACGACCACGGGTACCGTGGTCGCAGCAGGCGGCCCTGCACCTGCTGCGGCGCCCGTCGCTGCTCCGGCACCCGCGCCTGCTCCGGTACCCGCGCCTGCTCCAGCACCCGCGCCTGCTCCGGCACCCGCGCCTGCTCCGGCACCCGCGCCTGCTCCAGCACCCGCTCCGGCACCCGCGCCTGCTCCAGCGCCTGCTCCAGCGCCTGCTCCAGCACCTGCTCCAGCACCCGCGCCTGTTCCGGTTCCTGCGGCTCCGGCACCTGCGCCTGCGCCTGCGCCCGCTCCGGCACCCGCGCCCGCGCCCGCGCCCGCGCCCGCTCCGGCACCCGCGCCCGCTCCGGCGCCCTCCTCGTCCGGCGGCTACTAATACTGATGGCGATAGATCGCGAAAAGCTTTTAGATTTCTACGAAAATGTCATCGACGTCCTGGGCCACGGAAAGTGGTGGCAGCGGTTGGTGGTCGTGGGCTTGCCCCTGGGTGTACTTTTTTCCATTTTCTGGTTTAGACCGCTACCTCCGGAAATACCGGAAAAGCTAGCCTACGCCGACAGCAACGCCAACGTTCTTTACGCCGAGGGTGTAGCGAGCATTACCACGGAACTATACGAATTCGTCACCCTGGACGGCAAAGAGCAAGTATGGAAAAGATCGACTTGGAAAGACAAGCTCAAAGAACGGTATGAAGACTTCCGAACAAAGAATTGGACTCTGCAGCAGAACACGGAGCACGTCTCATTTTATTGGGTGGGGCTAAAGACTCTTGTCCAGACCACCGAAGTCCACTCGGTCATCAAGTATTACGATCAAGTCGTACGAGAGACCCGGTTTAACATGGTTTACACTTGGACCAAGACAAAGCACGGTTGGTATATCAGTAGAGCAAAACTCTTGCCGCGAGTAGACGGGGGACGCGCCGAAGGATAGAACGCTATCGGGGGGGTCTTAAAAATGACTCGTCCGCGAAGTAGAGGTTTACGTAAGCGCCTGCCTTGCTTTCTCCCCTCCCGGAGTTGTCAAAACTCGCTTCAAGAGCGAACCGGTGGTCGGGGTCAAGAATAACTCCTTCCGGATCGGAGTAAGACTCGACCGACTGTATCTCACCCCTCGCTCCCGCCACCGTACGAAGCTCCAGCACGGTCTCTCCCGTTGTCAGGTCTTTCAACCTCGTGACTTGCCCGTAGTCTAACATCCACGCCGTGGCCCCCACCAACCGGCAACAATCCTTGGTCAAATACAGTTCCGAGGTGATTTCGTTGCGATATTCAGAGACTCCGGGTCCGATGTCCCAGAGATGTGAGCCCGATTGCCGGACATCTACCGGCCGCACAAGCACTGCCGTCATCGGATTCCCCAGCCCACGCTCGCGAGTCAAGTCCAGTGTTACCTGCTGGCCCAACTCCTGGGCCGGCAGATAAGGATCTGGATTCACGATACGACTGGTGTACCAAAGGGGTTCGTTGCTGTGCATGGGGATGCCGAATCCCCGTGGGAGTTTAAACTGAGGAAGGCCTCTTCCCAGCCCGAAAAGACGGGCGCTCTGACTTGTTCCAAATTTGTCGTTGTGCCACTCAGGCCATCTCAAGTCCAGGGTGCTGTATCCGAGAAAGCGGGGGGATAAGTTGACGCCGTCCTCAGCCTGGCATCTTGTACTCAGTCCCGTCAGCCAAATGAGCTCCCCCGGTTGATTCTCCAACGGTAAGAACTTGTCGCCCGTCTGATGAGCCTCATAGGTCCGAGTGATGCGATCGATTTTAAGCTTGCTTCCGGCAATGGAGCGCTGAGATGTTCCGGCGGGTAGGCAGCCCGAGAACATAAGGGCTAGCAGCAGTAGTGCTCGTGCGTTCATCCGTGTTGGTTGAGAACAGTATGAAACTGAACGGAACGTTCACCGGTGCTGTCGTTGTATTTCACCTGAACTTTGACGGTCTTCATCGGACGGGAAGGGTCCGGGTCATTTTCCCATTCGACGATCACAGTATAGGTAGTCAAACTCTCTCCTTTTTTCGTTCGAGAGCGAATTTGAATCGGCTCTTCATAGGGTTGTTGGTAAAGCCCCTCGACGCCTTCGTATCCTGCGGCAATACACTCTTCCATGATCTTTTCGGCCAAAAAGGAGGCAACTGCAGTCTCCTTCGATTTCAGCATGGCCTTAAACTGCATATCCCAGATCCCCATCAAAAATACGGCAACGATAGAGAAAATGATACCTGCAATGATGGCTTCCAGCAGGTTGTGCCCCCGAGTATCTGAGCGCAGCAACCTCATCTCAGTTCCTCGGCACGATCGTTGTCGAGACGTCCATCTCCAACCAGTTCCGACCCTGGTCGATCTCCGAAGTCATAGTTATCTCCAGCGCATCCGTTTTTTCCACCGTCTCGACCTTGCTAATGTGCCGAGCCATGATTCGACCCGGATCGTTCAGAGCTAGAAAGAACGGAATATCCAGTCCTAGAGTCACCGGGTTGGGAGGATTCGAAGAGTAGGGGGTAGTTAGCGGGGTCTCTTTGCGCATCAACATCTTCGTCCCGTCAATCTCATCGATGTAATAGGCCACCATTTTAGTCCATTCCAGATTACCGTTCGGCCCCCGTTGAGGCGAACCATCGGGCTTTGCCGATACAGCGAAAATGAAGCCTGGATTCGGAGGGTTGTTGTCGGTGAAGATACTCTCGTAAGTAGAGCCGGTTAGCTCTTGGGTGAGAATGTTCAGGCTCAGTAGACTGTTCCGTTGCACGTCCAGTTGGGTTGTGGAGTAAAAATAGTAGTCTACCCCTGACCTTATCAGGTACCCCACACTCACCATAATGATCGAGGCGATCCCCATCACCAGGAGCATCTCTATAAGAGTCGCACCACGCCGCTTGTTCAATAACCTACTCCAAGCATCCCATGTGACATTATAACAGAAATCTTCCCTGTCCTAGGCACGGCGGGATATTTCTCTAGGGGATGCCCGGCGGCTCATCTCGAAGTTTCCTACAGTTGAGAACGAAGCGCATCAAAATACTGACCGTGCTCACTCTCCTGGTCATGGTCTTCTTCTGGCTCGGAAGTCGCTATCCCGATTTGAGTTCGAAGGCCGAAGTGGGTCCGGATATGATCTTGGACGGGCTGGGCTTCGACGTGGTCATGCCTGTGGAGGTAGGCGACTCGGTGCCGGTGCAGATCGGCAAACGCACGGTGAACTGGATGAAGACCAACCTGAAAGGGATGATCTTCGGGCTGGTCATTGCAGCAGCATTCCAGACTCTTCTGGCTCTGCTAAGTCGCAAGACATTTAAGTCAAGCTTCGCCAACGCCTTGCTGGGCGTGGGTGTTGGCGCGCCGATGGGTCTCTGCGTGAACTGCGCCGCCCCCATCTCAGGGGGTCTCTACAAAGGGGGCGGACGAGTGGAGACGTCGCTTGCCGCCATGCTCTCCTCCCCCACCCTCAACGTCATCGTCTTGAGCTTCCTTTTGACCATGCTTCCCTGGCATTTGGCTCTGCTGAAGATAGCAGCGACCCTACTCTTGCTCTTGGTGGTGGTGCCATGGTTTGGAAGCAAGTGGGAAGCTCCCCCACGGGAGTGTCCGCCGGAAGAGGCGCTTTGCGAGGAAGAGTCCTGGGGGCAGGCGTTGCTCGGGTCGCTGAAAGACTTCCTGACGAATCTGGGACGGCTGGTCTTTCAACTTGTACCGGCCATGGCTTTGGCCGGCCTACTGGGGAGTGTGATGGTCACGGTCGTTCCCTTTCAAGAACTGGCCCGTTTCAGTCGACCGGGTCTGCTCGCCCTGGCGGGCATCGCGCTGCTCGGCACCTTTCTGCCCGTCCCCATCGCCTTCGACGTCATCACCTGCGCGCTTCTCTACACCGCCGGGATGCCAGTGGAAGTCGTCGCGGTCTTGCTCTTCACTCTTGGCGCCTACAGCATCTATTCGTTCAGTGTGGTCGGTCAAACCATATCCCCCCAACTAGCGATGAAGCTCTATGCTGCCGTCACTCTGCTGGGCATCCTGGTTGGACTTGCCGCCGGGCCGTTGGATCGACTCTATCGGAAAAGCACCGATGCCCAACTTCTTCAAGCCTTGAAGGGAGCGAACTTTGAGGCCAGGCCCCGACCCGCTGAACCCACCTCCTCTAGCCTGGACGAACTGAGCACTTCTCTCTCTAAGCAGTCTTTACTCTGGCAGCCTCTGAGCGCGGACGGCGACCTGACCGTCGAAAAGCGTCCCTGGCAACCTCTCTCCGGACCGGCCCAAACTCTTTTCACAGCTGAGCCTGGCGCGAACAGAGGTCTCAGCTTGCCCGTCGTCCTCGGCTATACGGAGCACTTCACCATTCCCACCTTGAGCAACCGCTCCATCACCGGCGGGGATATTCACCAGGACGGCTGGACCGACATCGTGGCCGCCAACGACGTGGAGGTCGGCGGAGTAGCCCTCTTTGCCAATATAGGCGGCCGATTCGAGCGACAACAACTGGACCTCGGCGCCTATCAGCAAGACTTCATCCCCGTTTGCGCCCTGGTGGATTTCGACAACGACGGCCGGCTCGATCTCTACTTCTCCACAATCAACGGCGATCACGGTTATCTCCCGAATCAAGGCGGTGCCTTTGGGGCGCCCACAATGCTTCCCAAGCTCCCGGGAGCGTTCATCAACGCCGCCGGTTTCGCCGATATCGACCGCGACGGAGACCTCGACATCGCCCTCGGTACCTGGGTCCATCGTTTCTTTCGAACCCAACACTTCCGAGGCTGGAACTATCTCGCCTTACAAAACGAGCAGGGCGACTTCGACCTCACTCCCCTGCCCGGTAACGGCGGCAACTGCCACGCCGTGCTCATTTCAGACCTGGACAACGACGGGCTTCAAGACCTCTTCTTCGCCCACGACTCCCGGCCGGAAGACGAGTTTTACAAAGGTAACGGCACGGCCCAGCCTGAGCAGCAAGGTGCCGAGACTTTTCCTCGCTCGACCCAGTGGACCATGAGTCTGGACTCGGCCGACCTGAACAACAATCTTCAACTCTCGCTCTTCGCCGACAACATCGCCTACGATACCGACGAGCGCGGGCGCCACACCATGGCCCAGAAGCAAGACCGAGCCTCACTCCTTAGTCCGAGTGAGAGAGAAGCCGTGGAGTATATGATCGCCACCGACGAGCTTCACGACCGAATTCGCCGAGGGGCTTCCCCGGAGGCCGTCCTTCGGGCTCCCGAACTAAGAGAGCACGACCACGCCGAAGTGCTGTTCGACGCCATCATCTCTCGATACTGGAGGGGAGACGAGCGAGCGACCTGGGCCGAGCAAGCAGCGAGCTTTTCGCCTCACATGCAGTCCCTTTTCGAGCGCGTCTTCCCTGACCCCGACGCCGTGGCACCATCCCGCAAAGTCTCCCCCGGCGTGGCCCCGATCCCCAGCTCCAAAGGAGCGAACACCCTGCTAGAATGGGACGGCTCCCGATGGGTCGACCGGGCCAAAGAATGGGGGCTACAGTTCACCTACTGGTCTTGGAATGCTAAATTCGCCGATCTCGACCTGGACGGATTTCAGGATCTCTTTCTGGTCAACGGAAGCTATCAAGAGCCCCTTCTCAATCCGAACCTTCTTTTTCTCAACCGCGAGGGCCAGACCATGGAACGAGTGGACGACCAGGGCACGCAAGACTATTTCCCCACCGCGAACTATCTCTACATCGATCTCGATAACGACGGGGACCTGGATATCGTCCTCTCTCCTCAGAACGGGCCGATGCGCTGCCTGACCAACAACCGACGAGAGAACCACTCGATCGGATTCGTCCTCCAAGATTTGAGCGCCGTGGTAGGAGCCCGTGTCCTGATTCGCTACCAGGGTGGGCAACAGATGAAAGAGCTAAAGGCAAGCGGCGGATTCAGCTCTTTTGATGCTCCGATTCTCTATTTTGGGTTGGGCTCGGCTGAGACGGTCGACAAAGTCGAGGTTCGGTGGGCCGATGGTTCGTGGGCTACGATAGACCAGCCAGTGGAAGCCGGACATCTCTACCGAATCACGAGGTCCTGAAAATGGCCGCCGAGAGCACACGCTCGGGAGGATGCGAGCCCAGACACAACGGAACGTCTCTGATGCACCACGAAGTATACCACCTCTTCCAGACGATATGTCGGGGGCTTCAACTTACAGGCCCAGTCCTTGAGGTGGGAGCCGTGGCGGGGAACGACGGTCTGCTGCAGATGGAGTGTTTGGCGGGGGTCGAGGAGCGAGTCGGTCTCAACAAAGAGCCTCAAGACTCAACCTTGATCTTGACCGGTGACGCCAACGACATGAAGTGTTTCCGCGATGGTCGGTTCCAAGCAGTTCTCTGCAACGCCACACTCGAGCATGACCGGTTCTTCTGGAAGACGCTCGAGGAGATCCACCGGGTGACGGCAGTGGGAGGGTATATCGTGATGGGAGTTCCGGGCTACGGCGAAATGGGGACTCCAGCCTATTGGCCTCGCCTAGCCTCACTTGCACACCGTTTTCTCCGCATTCTACCGAGCGATGTTCTCCACGCCGGAACTCCCACTCTGGGGATTCACAATTTCCCGGGAGATTACTATCGGTTCAGCGAGCAAGCAGTGAGAGAGGTTTTTCTAGCCGGTCTTACCGACATCAGGATATTCAGAGCGCTCAACCCCCCGCGCTTCGTGGGTATTGGCCGCAAAGAGTGAAACGACTCATCCTCCACATCGGGCAACACAAGACGGGCTCGAAGGCGCTCCAATCTTTTCTCGATCTCAACCGGGAAAAGCTGGCCGGAGAGGGGATCTTCTATCCACCGGGGATAGAGCAGTCCCAGGTGAAAGCTTACCAGATTAGTCACTACTGGCTCTACGACTGTCTACTCTCCCGCTTTTCGAGAGAACGGCTTGAGGAACGTCTGAGAACTCTTTCCGAGACCTCCCATCCGACCGTTTTGCTGTCAGCCGAAGACCTGTTCGAGATGACCACGGCACACCAGTTGGACTACTCTCTCTCACTGGTCGCGAGGGCAGCGGAGCTACTGTCGACGCTCTGCCGCCGGTTCGCCTTGAAGACACGAGTGGTGGTCTATCTCCGGCGCCAAGATCACTCCCTGGCTTCCCACTACAGCCAATACGTGCGAGCTAGCGGCCACCCCCAGATAGATTTCCCAACTTTTGCTCTTGCCACTCGATGGCGTTTAGATCCACGTCCTCTTCTGAAAATATGGGGTTCTGCCTTCGGAGAGTCCGCTCTGATCGTGAGACCGTACGAGGCAGCCCGTAGTAGCCCGGGAATAGTGGAAGACTTCTTTGAATTGGTCCTGGGTCGATCTCTGTCTTCGAGATTCGATAAACCGGAGCGAACCTTAGAAAACGTGAATTCATCCACCGACCGCGATACACTTGAGCTGATTCGTCTGGCCCACCGTTACGGGCTTGGTAGGCTTCACGACCTCCTCATTTTCTCAGCTCCGAGAGGGCCGGGAGCAAGTATTCATTCCTGGCTCTCTCCCGCGCAGCTCCAAGAACTCTTGGCCCACTGCAGACCGATCAACGAAGATATCGCCAGGCGTTACCTAAGTCGTGCATTCTTGTACTCCCAGCCGGAATCGGGTCCGAACGAGAGCTGGAAGCCCTACTCAGGACCGACTTACCGGTCGGTCTTGACCGGCGTGCTACGGATCCTGTCCGCCCGAGTAAGATTACTTAGGAGTTCTATCCAGCGGGCTTCCCAGGCGTTGAGAGAGTACGACTGAACCGCTACTTCGCGAGCTACCCGGCCGACTTCCGTTCTCAAAACCGGGTCGTGTGCAAGGGTGAGCAAGGCGTCGTGCCACTGGCCGGCGTTTCCGGCAAGGTAGCCGGTTTTGCCTTCTTGTAAGATAGAGCGGTTCACTCCCACACTGGTGGCCACGGACGGGAGACCGCACGCCATGTATTGAATCAGCTTGCAGCCGCACTTAGCAGCCTGAAACGGATCCTGTTCCAGGGGCATCAAGCCGATATGAAACAGTTCGCCCAGAACTTTCTCCGCTTCCTGGCTCCACTCGACCAAGTCGACCCAGGGTCGTCTCTGAAGGTACGAAGGCTGGCCGTCTACCACGACCACCAATCGAAAATCGAGGCGGGAACGAAGTTCATCGAGGACCGGGAGGAACGGCTTGAGAGTGAAGTCGACCGAGAGAGAACTACCTAGCCAACCAAGCTTCAAGGGATGCGGTGGGAGCGGATTCTGGGCGGGGCGAAAGCTCTCACAGTCGACGACCGTGGGGATTACTTCGGTCCGCTCGCAGTGCGGCAGCAGCGCCTCCGAGATAAGCTCATTGCCACAGACGACCAAGTCTGCTCGGCGGGCGATTCTGAGGACATGTTCACGTCCCGGTCCAAGGTAGAGGGCATCGTCGATGTCCAGAATTACGGGATTGGAAACAAGTTCCAGGAGCAAGGGGCTGATCGGCATCTCGCGGTTCACGATGATCGGGGCCTGGCGGGGAAGGGTCAAGAGCTTGACGCCAACGAGCAAAGTCTGTCCCCATCGAAACAGTCGCTCGACCATCCGCTCCCTTCGGTTACGAGGAACCTCCCGTCCCATGCCAGAGTGAAAATGATGAAAGCGGAGCTCCCAGCCCGCCCGGCGAAATAGCGACTGATAAGATCTCAGCCTGATTCTGGAGGAGGGGTTGTGTTTTCCAAGGGAGAGCACCAGGCACTGTCTCACGCCAACATTCCCCTATAGAGTTCATTAATTCGATTGAAGCAAACCTGTCGATGAACCCGCTCCCTCAACCTGACCGCACGGTCTCCCAGCTCCTGTCTTAGCTGAGGAGAGCGCAGGGCGCGCAAAGCTTCCATGATCTCGACCGGAGAGTTGGAGTTGAGAACAAACCCGTCGCGTCCGTTCTCAATAAAGTCAGCCGAGCCGTCCCAGCGCGTAGTGACTACCGCTGTACCCGCGGCCAGAGCCTTGAGTGTGGAAAGGCTTCCGGCGTCGTGGAAGGTCGGGTGCAAGAAGATATCAGCCGCCCGATAATAGAGGTCGATATCCGCCACCCAATCTACAAGGCGACAACACCCTTGCAGCTTGTTTGCGGTCAAGAACCGCTGGAAAGCAGTATCTTCGTTTCTACCCGCTATGACGACCAACATATCGCGGCGCTCGCTCTCGGTCATGATTCGAACGGCTTGCAAGACCTGCATGACCCCTTTCAGGTAGTGGTTGTTGCTCGTCAACAAAACCAAAAGCCGGCTTCCTACTTTTAGTTCAAGTCGAAGACGGTTAACTTCGGCCTGCTCTGCGAGACGAGGGAGAGTGGCACCGTTATGTATCACGGCGTGCGTGGCGACATTGAAATGAGCGAAGTCCCGGGCAACCCGTCGAGAACAGGCTACCAGCACACGATGGTTTCGACATTGAGACCGCTGCAAGCGAGCCCAGTTCCAAGGTTGGGTATGGCGAATATGAGTGATCGTTTTTTTGAGGGGCATAGCCTTCCATTGACGAAACTCGTTATGAAGACGGGAACCCATAAGCGGATGGTAGATGTCACTCGACAGGAGACAACCTCCGGTATCGTGGATCAGATCCCATCTCTCCTTGTCCACTCGCTCCTGGAGATGCGCGGCCTGCGCGTAAGGCGAAAAACTTTGAACTTCGTGGACGGGGAGAACGAGTTGATAATCCTCTTGTTCATGGCGGGCGCGGTGGCAAGCCACCCCGACTTGATGAGCCTGGGCGGTAAGAAAGCTTGCCAGTGATGACACGAATTCAGAGGCCCCTCCTCGTGAGGGATCGTGGATATCGATGGTAAGCAGTATTCGGGCCATTGGTCAAAGCTCAATTCGCCAGAAGTTCTTCGGCTGCCCGGTAAACTCTATCGGTCGTCACTTCGCTCACACACCAGGCGGCTCCGGAAGCCGGCTGGGGTCGGTGGCATTTCCATCCGCATCCCGCACACGGCGCGGGCACCTCTAGGATCCGAACTGGATAGCGAGTATGGTCGGGATAGGGGAAGTATCGGCCTGGTAGGCCCCCTCCCGCGACGGCCACTGTCGGGACGGACAACGCCATGCCAAGGTGAAGAGGGCCGCTGTCGTTGGTCAGGAGTAACTGGGCCCCATTGAGCACCCCGGCCAACTCTGCGGTGTCCGTACGACCACGAAAATCCAAAAGATCGGGGGCCAGTTTCGAGTCGTCCGGCCAACCGACCACCAGGATCTGCCACCCTCGAGGACCGGCCAATGACCTCGCTACTTCTAAAAAGCGCTCAAGAGGCCACTCCTTGAGCGGGGTTGAAGCCTGCGAAGAAATTACCAGATAGGGCGACTGCGGGGTGAGCGAGGAGGGTTCGGGTAGGGGACTCCACGTTTGGGGAGGCGGCGGTGCCGCCAAGGCCGATAGAAAATCTTGAAAGGATAGTCGGTCGTGCTGATCGAGTGCGCTCGTCTTCACGAGACAGGTATAGAATCTGTCTCCCAGATATCGCTCAAACGGCTTAATGAAGATGTCCGTTCCCCAAAGCCCGATTCGGTCGCGCGCTCCGGTGGCACGGATCAGGCTGTCTTCGACCTCCAACCTCCTGTTAACGGTGGGTTGATAGGCAACCTGGTATTCTCCGCCCGACGCTAGGGCCCGAAGGACCCGGGCCCGGTAGATGACGCTGTGAGCGAACTGAAGCCAGTCCAATCCTACCACTTCGTCCACATCAATGTAGGCTTTGGCAAAACGCACATTCTTCTGACATACGAACAGGCGACTTTTTAGGCCCCGGCGATGAAGCGACTCGCTGAGTGCTTCCACCGAAGGCGCTCCTATGATCAGATCTCCTAAGCCGTGTAATAGAAAGATAGCGCCGACCTCCCCTGAACCCTCGCGACGAGGAGTGCCGGCAAGGACAAGGGTGTCGAAGAGAATTCGAGTCAGTCCCTTCAGGGGAGAAGGCAGAAACCTCAACGCGTTCGGAAGCTGGACGGACAGACGGTTTTTCAGGCTCATCCTAGATTCAACCCCCATTTTTCCTCGCTCCTCGACAAGGTAGCAGACCCGAGTTCAGGTGTCTCTCTAATTCACTCCGCTTTCCGGCCTCCATGAATCAGAGATTTCTTGTCCTACCGGAGGGCTCCTGGGAAATATCCTCCTCCGGATAAACATTCCTTCAGTCAGCATAGTCACACTCAGGTCTCGGACGGTCCCGTTATCATAGAAACCCGTGGCGAAAAAATTCACATTGAAGTTGCTGCCCGGATCCAAGTTTGCCTCAAAGACCCGGTTGGTCGGAGTGGGAGGGGGAACAAGTTGACCCTCAATGGCAAGATCGGCGGCCACCTGGGCTATCTCGCTATCGGCGCTCTGAATCCCGGAGAAGATCGTGTTGGTACCCTGCGTGTTGGAAAGACCTAGAGTATTGGAATCCATATGCGCATTCTCGGCCAGAAGGTTGATGCCCAGTAGTTGGTATGCGCGATAATAGTCGAGGACTTTGCCCACCTCATCCTGGATGGCGTTGGTGCGGAAGTCTTGAAAGAGGGTGCTCCCGCCGGGGGTGGTATTGCCCATCTCGTTTTGCACTAACGAAGCATAGAGAAGAATCGGGTTTTGAGTTCCCCCCTTCCCTTGAAGATACTTTCGTAGCAAGGCGAGATCGTCTTGAAGACTGTCCGTGGGGTCGGTGGCGTAGGCCCGGAGGTCCGCGGCAAAACCGGTGATCGTGGGGTCAATGCTGACTACGGGAACATCGCTGAGATAAGACGGCGATAAGTTGACCAGACTGAGATAGTTCAGGCTCTGTTGTCCGATGCGGATGAGAGCCGGGTTTAAGGCCTCATTGATGCTGTCGAACTCCTCTCGTTCGATATCTGTCTGCACCTCGATAGATAGATTCTCGATATCGCCGAGAATATCCTTAATGGCCTGTTGAAGTTCGGCAATCTCGACATCCTTATTCAGCCCAAGCAGAGAACCAACCCAGCCAAAAGCCTTGTCCAAGCCATTAGTGGCCTCGTTGGCCACGACGTCCGCGGTCACGTTGTCCACCAGAGTCTTAAAAAACCCCACAGCCACCTCCCCATCTTGAGCGCGCACTTGACTCAGCACCTGGACACCATCGGGGATGTTTCCCGGATGGAGCCGGTAACCCAGCGCACTGTAGAGCGCCGGGTAAGGATGAGGCTCGCGGAAAGAGACGACCCGGCCCTGCCCCGCGGCCTCCACCTGTTCGTCCAGGAAACTATCCAGCGGAGTGGAGCCCGCACGACGCACAAAGGCAGGCCAGGAAAAAGCCGAGCGCCAGGTTCGGCCAAAGGTTCCTTGCAGATTGGTCTCAGCCGAGATGTCCAAAAAACGAGCGATCTCCTGCTGAGCCTGGGCCGTCGTGAGTTCGGGATGGGTCTGCTGATAGCGGCTGACCAAAGTGCTCACCCCGGTGACCCAGAAGAAACGCTGGCCGTTCACCTGGGCCGAGAGTGTTGCCTCCGGCAAACGCACGAGGACCCTACCGTCGGCGGGAAGGTCTCTCAGTACGAAGGAGCCCCGTTCGTCCGTGGTGGTGGCGCCTATCTGAAGACCGGCGGCGTCGTAAGCCTCCACTTGGAGGTTGGCCTGGTTGGCCACGGCTCCGAGATGAAGGGTGCCGATCCTGTCCGCACGCGTCTCGCTTCCGATGTTGCCGTTGAAGAACTGGGTGTCCGAGCTACCACATCCGGCGATAAAAAAACTTAAGGCGACGAGCATAAGCACGACGCCTGCGCAGAAATTTTTCATGAAATCTCACTTAGAAGGAATGTGGCTAGTCTGAACCTGACCCACACAGACGTCCCCGAAGTGAGGTTCCCTCGATCGACCGGACCCTCCTTCCCGCGCCGTCTGGTATTTTGGTCCAGGTCATCTACCTGCTTGCGGCTAGGAGTTTGCTTTTTCAGATTTCCATTGACTAAGCAGCAATGCGGTCAGCGTAACCAGCAAAGTGAGAGTGCTGATAGCGTTGATCTTCGGACTAACCCCGAATTTTACCATCGAGTAAATCTTGAGAGGAAGCGTCCCCGCTCCGATCCCCGCCGTGAAAAAAGTGACCACGAAATCATCCAAGGAAAGGGTGAACGCCAGCAGACAGCCGGAGAGAATCCCGGGAAAGATGCGAGGCAGAGTGACCAACCGAAAGCACTCCCAGGGAGTCGCGCCCAGGTCGGCGGCCGCTTCTTCCAAATCGAAGTTGGTGCCCTGGAGTCGGCTTCTCACCGTGGCCGCGCAGTAGCCGACACAGAAAGAGATATGGCTGATGATGACGGTGGTCAGGGAGAGTTGGATGCCCAGGCCGACAAAGAAGGTGAGGAGCGAGGTCCCCATCACGATCTCCGGGATAGCCATCGGCAAGAAGACCATGGAGAGGATTGTGGAGCGGCCTTTGAACCGGTAGCGGGTGAGGGCCAGGGCCGTGGTGGTTCCCAGGATCCCCGCTGCGACAGTGGCCAAGAACCCCACCTGCAGACTGTTCCAGAGAGCTCTCAATAGAGCCTCGTCTTGCATGAGCTTGCCGTACCACTCCAAAGTAAAGCCGCTCCACTTCACGTTGCGTTTGTCTTGATTGAAGCTAAATAAGACCAGCACGCAGATCGGAGCGTAGAGCAGGAGATAGACAAATCCCACGTGGATCCGAAGAAACTTCATCGTTCTTCTTCTCCCGACTCGACCCGGGCGTAGGCGATCACACCGGCCGTCATCATCACGATGAGCAAGAGCGAGAGGGCCGAGCCGAACGGCCAGTTGAAGGAGCCCAGATACTGCTGCTGGATGAGGTTTCCGATCATCTGATCGTCGGGTCCGCCGAGCAGTTCTGCCGCCACGAAGTCTCCGAGGGCAGGCACGAAGGAGAGCAACGCTCCCGCCAGCACGCCGGGTAGTGAAAGCGGCCAGATGACTTCCTTGAAGATCTGAAAATCGTTGGCTCCGAGATCGCGGGCCGCATCGATGAGTCGCTTATCCATCTGCTCCAGGGAAACGAAGATCGGGAGAGTGGCAAAAGGAATGAAGCCGTAAGTCAAGCCGAGGATGACGGCACCGGGAGTGTTGAGGAGTTGCAACGGCTCGCTCACGAGGCCGAGCGAGAGCAACACGTAGTTCAGCAGTCCGTCGGTCTGCAGAATCGTCATCCAAGCGTAGGTCCGGATCAAGTAAGACGTCCAGAACGGCAGCATCAGTAAGATCAGGAAAAGATTTTTGCGCCGGCCCGCTTTGAGGGCGATGAAGTAGGCCACCGGATAGCCCAGGATCAGAGCCAGGAAAGAGGCGCTCCCCGCATACAGAAAGGTGCGCCCCAGGATAGGCAAGTTGGCCGGGTCGAGAGCTTTTCGGTAGTTCGCCAGGGTCCATTGGGGAAGGATTTCGTAGTCGGGGCTGACCGGGTGAAAGCTCTGCCAGATGACCGAACAGAGTGGGGCGAGAATAAAGAAAAGCTCAAACAGGATAAAGGGAGCCAGAAGCTTCCAGGGCGTCTTTCTCATCGCTTCACCTCGGCCCAGAGGTCGTCCCAGACGGCTTCTTTGTCGCCCAAGTCCTCCTGGTAGTAGAGGTTTTTGAGGACATCATCGGGCGGGTATCCCAGGCTGTTGTTCAGCAACTTGGGGTCTACCAGCGGCTTGCTGGCGACCACCGGGTTGGCGTAGCCGGTGGCGTTGGTGATGTCTTTGCAGACTTCCGGACGCAAGAAATATCGAATGAAATCCAGGGCCGCCTCGGGATGGGGCGCCGAGCGCGGGATGACCAGACTGTCCACGAAGAGAAAGCAGCCTTCATCCGGCAGGTAGTATTGAATCTCCGGATTAGAGGCTTGAGCCTGGGCCACGTCTCCACTCCAGCC